>FSSH01000010.1_pt1 | contig 253085 bp, 224 predicted proteins | sample 1166101 | NCBI WGS metagenome assembly FSSH01 (sample SAMEA32972668, study PRJEB13176) | freshwater metagenome | biome: Drinking water system; feature: Biomass in drinking water that filtered by 0.45 um membrane; material: drinking water | place: USA | collected 2012-12-20 | depth 0 m
GATAAAATCAACAGCCTGTTAAAATGTCACCTGCCTTTAAAAAGTCATGGCCAACTTTTAAAAAGCTGAATGGTACTTCTTGAACCGATCTTAGGCTTTTGTCGAAATTGTCCAGAATATTTATATTGTTCTCGGTTAATAAAGTGGCTCTATTTTTGAAGTTATACGCATTATATATGGTGTATTTTTCATTTTTTTGTTCAACTTTATGATTGGATATTGATCTTTTTGTTATTCTGTTTTTAGATGATTTAAAGAGATTAGTGTAGTCTGCATTATTTAATATGATTCGCCCTCCGCATGAAGGGGCTACTATACTCTCCGAATAACTAAGACCTAACTTGTCTTTTTGGATGAAAAATAATGCATTTTCATGATTTAAAATTGCGCTACTAACGCTGTTGCCATCTTTCACCAATCGGATTAAGTTAACTGATTTGGTATTGAGTTTATTAATAAAATAGTCAATATTAAGAGTGTAGCCATCTTTCGAAAAAAGAATTTTTGCTAAATCGTTTGCATTTTTTAGTTTTATATTGGTAATGTTTTTTGTTATATCTATTTCCAGGTTTAAAAAGAGAGAAATGAAAGATTTAGAAACCTCTTTAAGCAATTCATTTTCGAATGGTAGCTCTATGCAATCAATATCATTTCTATCTAATTTTATTGGGAACAGGCCATCTGGATCATTAAATAGAAAGCTAGGTTTTTTTTCGATTAAAAAATGAAGGTCTTTATGTTTATGGGACTTGAAATGTGATTTCTCTCTTTTCAAGTCCTTTGAAATTAAAATATCGTTACATGCAACAGCGGTGATCTCTGTCGTATTATAGAAGTTTTTACGAGATTTAATGTATTGCCACCGGATATTCTTAAATATTTCCGTGTTGAATTCATTAAATTCATTTTTTGAGATTTTGAACTCTGGCTCTAAGCTTTTTTCATCTAAAAAATACTCAACTATTGGAGCATCGCCAATATACCATTCAGTCCACTTTATTTCATTCCAGGCTTCATGGTCGTTGCTGTTTTCTAATAGTTCTTCCCTTCTTTGATTTGAGACGCACAAGCTAATAGTTGTGCCTATGTCAGAGTCGTTAAATTTATCTCTTTTTATCTCAATAAATTCGCTATCTAGTGTGGCTTCAAAAAAATACGAAATATCTTTTTTTCTGGTTTTGACGGAAATAACTTCTCCAATTAGAAATGCTGCTAGAATACCTATTCCAAATTTTCCATTTCTATTAATTAAGGTATGACCATCATCGTCAATATATTGCTTTCGCCACATCAAACTTTTTCTGAAAGATGCTCCAATTGACAAAAAATAGTGAAGTATCTCATCAAGTTCCATGCCTTTGCCATTGTCGGTAATTTCAAATAGACTTTTGTCCTCATCTATTCGGTTGATCGATACTGCAATTCTTGGTTCATACTCATGATTACCTTTGTGAGATTCTAAATATTTCCTTTCACGGCATGCATCTACGGCATTTTGAACTAATTCTCTAGCACCGTATGTTGCTCTGTTACCATAAAGGGGCGATATTAATAGTTTTGAGAGTTCGTTATTTACATGAAAATTAATTTTTCTAGGGACGAATTTTAATTCATCCAAAAACTGTTTCGACTCAAGATTTGAACTGATTCGCCGGAATTTGATTTTTGGCTGTTCTGTTAAGAAGCCATAAACCTCACCTAAAACGGCCCAAGAAGTATCAAGTTCTTTTTGAATATCTATGAAAAGATTATTTAACTTGACCAACATACTGCTGCACTCTGGCGCGCATACTACATAGAATCTTTCCTTGTCTTTTTGTTTAAAACTAACCGATTCAATAGCTAAGTGAGCTTTGTGTTCGTTTAAAGAAACAGGACTGTTAAACGTTTTTAATTTTACAAGAAATGGATTGACTCTCGAGTTGTCAATTTGAATATAATCAGCAATTCGCAGAACCACCATAAGAAAAACAATATTAACGTCATCTGGGTTATGCCAGCTATCATGTGCTAGATGTTCAAGGTAAGAAAAAGTATTACGCAATTCCATGCCATGGCTGCGAGCAACTATACCAGCCATACCTCTATAAAGTTTATTTAATTTTTCATTGCCAAATTTTAGTTGTTTTCCATTTTCACCGATCAAACCATTAAAGGCTATTTCGTGAGCTAATCTTGCATGATATCGCCTGACGAACTCCCCAATTAATTTTTTGTCATACCCATTCAAGTTGTCCTTATTGTTTAAATTTGGCTCGTAAAAGGGTTGATATTCATTTCCAAAGATATTTCTTTTTTGGGCAGAACTAAACCGTTTTGCTTCGGACAAATAGTCGTTCCATAGCTCAAGCCAAGACTTATTGTCCAGACATGTTTTGTATTTATCATATTCGCCATTTATTAACGCAATAAATGTTGAGTATTCCGTATGCATTCCTATATCATGAAGAATAACTGCGAGAACTAAAATTGCAACATCTTTAGATGATAAATATTGATACGATTCATCTGATATTATGAATTCAGCCGATTTCAATACGTTTTCAATGTGATGTATTCCATGATCGGTATATTCCTCAAAGAAAAACAGCTTGTTGTCTTCAAAAATCGCTTGAAATGATGTCATCACATCCATTACTGCGGAATAAAGAGGTTGGTTTTTCTCTAAAATTGATTTTAGCTTTTTTGGGATTTCCATTTTGAATGAAACGATGTTTTATTATGAGTAATTAACTAGTAAAAAAACCAGTGTTTTCGAACCAGCTCGACTTCTCGGATGGCATCATCCAACATGATTAAGTACATCCATGCTCTGGTGAGGAATGCCGATTATTTCTATGCCGGTATTGGTAGTGATGTAAAAAACTAAATGCCGGCCTTCGGGGAAGCAAAAATAACCGGGTTTTATATCGTCGCGTGCCTTGCCTAGCTTGGGGTGTTCCGCAAGCCAGTGGAAACGCTCGAACAGTGCGCGTAGGTATTGGTCGGCTTGCTCGGGACCCCATTGTTAAAACGTATAAACCCAAATATGCTCCAAATCCTCCGCCGCCAGTTGCCTGATGCGATAGCTTGGCTTCATTGGCAGTGATTTTTTCGCATCGAGGCCAGAAATTGTTCTTCGTCGAAATCCTCCTGTAGCGGGCTGTCTTCGCCTGCTTGCAGCTTGGCTCTTAGGCTTTGCAGCTTAAGTTCCTCTTCTTCCAGTTTACGCAAACCGGCGCGAACGGCCTCGCTAACCGACAAGAAACGGCCTTGCTGTATTTTTTCCTGCACGAAGTTTTCAAAGTGGTCACCTAAAGTGACGGAAGTATTTCTAGCCATGATTTCGCTCCCGATAAGGTGTATTAGATACTAATATACAACGGGGCTTGCGCCAAACGCTTGCTTTTTCTATCCACATCCGAATTGGAAGCTGGAGCTTCCAAGACCGGGGTTCCCAAGCCGGAGCTTGGGAACCAGATAAGCGGAGCCAGATCTCGGCTGATTCTGGCTTATCGTAAGATCAGCCCGAACCAATCTGAATAATCTGATTCAGCCGCTCGCAAACCTGTGCGAACAAATTGTCCGGCAAGGATTTGAGCGGGTGGGGTTTGGCTTTGCGCAAGCGCCAATCAAAAGATTTAGGCTGATGACAGAGCACGTAACTGGTTTGTTCTGCTTTGCGGCCACCGGCTTTACCTGCAGGTACCGCAAACGGATTGTCGGCATTGTAAGCGGCGGTTGTCATCGGCAGGCCGATAACCAATGAGGTCTTTTCGTTGAAGATTCGCGGCGAAAGTACTAAAAACGGATGTATGTCTCGCATTTCCTGGCCGACTTGCGGATTGCAGTCTATCCAAATAATGTCTTGCCGATTCGGCACCCAAGCCGCTTTTTCTTTTTGAATTACCAACGCTCGGCTCCGATCGTCTGGTCGCTGCTCATCGATTCGCCGCCGTGTCGCTCGGGGTCGAAACGAGTCAAGCGTTGTTCCAACGTCAAAGCTTCGTCGTCCAGCGGGGTGATGACAACTTTGTCGTCTTCCACAGAAATTCGCACCCGCTGATGGTTGTGCAAATGGGCTGCTTTGGCAATGGCTGCCGGTAGGCGCACACCCAGGCTATTGCCCCATTGTTTGATGTCGAGTATGGCTTCGGTCATGATAAGCTCCGATATGTTTAAACCAAAGTATAAACGTGATTATATGTATGGGTCAATTTATTGAATTTTGCTGCGGCCTCGGAGCCGTTAAACCGTGCGTGTCGAATTTGTTGTTTCCCAAGTCGGAGCTTGGGGAACAAAGCTAGATCACGGCTCAATTCGGCTTATCGTCTGAACGCGATTTCGAACAAGGGAAAAACTGCCCTGGCGTAGGCTGGAACGGGAATGAAGTGATGCACACTGCAAGGCAAACAATATCGATGGTGTGACCATAGCCGCATCCGTTGACCAAACCACGCTGGAATCGAAATCGAAGTTGCGCCGCTTGAAGCCTTGGGCTCAGCCGTCTGGCCTTTCTACCAGCAGCACGGACTTGCCGGATTTGCCCAGCAATGCGGTGCTGAGGCCACCGATGCCTGAGCCGATGACTACGAAGTCGTAAACTTCTTTCTTCGATTCCGTGTTTACGCCGTGCATTGCGTGTCTTCTATGAAGATAATTAGCGGGTTAGCTTAGAAACAAACGTAACGGAAAACAAGTAATCGGGTTTTTGGAGGAGGAATAGAAATCAGACAAAATTGCTAATTCCGGCTTAATACCGGCTTTCGGGCGGGCGAAGTATCTCGAATAGCGAGGGACGATTGAGAAATCAGATAGCGTTTTGCGGGATCAAGCCATGCCAGCGATCAAGGGTTTTGCTCGCTGGCATGGCTTACAACTAAGTATCGTTAGCGGGAGAGTCACGTGTCACTAGCGGCTATTGCGAAGGTCTAAGAGTCTATGCAGATAATGCCGAGTGGATGAAGCAACAGTAAAGGGAGTCTTACGCTAAGCAAGCCTTAAAATTAGCGTTTACGCCGCAATCTACCCAAAAATGCCAGTCCGGAAGCGAACAGTACCAAAGGTGCGGGTGTTGGAACGGGAGTTGGCGTACCCGCTTGAAATGTGCCCGGTAGGGTTGCGGCAGACAAACCTGAGAGGAACACCGCGCTATCCCAGAGCGGGTCATTCGAATCGGCGATGACGGCCTCCAGGCTATGCTGCGTTAAGGCTGGATTCAACAAGGCATTGACTGTCAATACAGCTGTGTAGCCATCAAATTCGAAGGCAACAGCGGTGGCGTTGGCATTAGGTGTAAAAAAGCCGTTATCGTTTTGAGTGGTGTCGGTACATGGGTAAACCCCATTGCTGCTGCAATTGTCCAACACCGCGAAATTGCTTGCATCAAACCGCGCGTAATTGATGCCGTCCACCACCAAAGCAAATCCATCACGGAAAATCCCGGTCCATTCCGGATATTCCTCGGAGGCAAACACAAATTTGGTGGTGATGCCATTTGCGCCTGTGGTCGAATTGTCCAGGGTAAAGTCAAATCTCAGAGAATTGGCGTCGTAGGTGTATTGATTGCTGAGTTTGGACACTTCATAGCTGGCCCCAGTGCCGGTGATGCCTGTGGCCCCACTGGATGTATTGGAGTTAGCAAAGTTAGCCATTCCAGTGGTCAGCACGATGCCGGCGGTGTTTGTGACAGTGCTAAACTCATTCGCTGCGTAGGTGCGAGCCTGGTTGTTCTGTCCGAGGTAACTGATGTTTTGCGCGACAACGCCACTATCGGGTGCCAGCCAGGCATTCACTAATTGCTGGCCAGTGACGTTAGAAACCGGCGATTGCACTGGCGGTGGCGTGACTTTTAGGGTCTCAAGCTCTGACTCGGTAATATCGGGCGCATCAGCACTATTCTGCTTTTCCACACCGTATAGCGAAACATACAGATCCGACTCAGACGGATTGTCGTCTATTTTCTCTCCGCCATTTTCGCCACCTTTTCCACTTTCGCTCTTGCCGCCTCCAGCAGCCAAAGTAGCGCTGGAAACAGCCATCAATATCATCAATACAGCCGAGTTCACGGTCTTCATTTTCATATCTTACTTACCTAAGGTTAATGTTCAATTTGGTCGCGATGCGCGGCGATCCCCGCCGCATCTCTCGAATTGGGCAAACAGGACATCATTGCTTGGTATCACGAACACTGGTGAATTCGAAATTCCGGAGGAAGGTTCACGGCTGTCGGAATAATTTTCCAGGGGTAGTTATCGCTGACGCCAACTGCGAGCTATGCGGAGCTTGGTGGGCAAGGGGTTTGGGTGACCAGCAGGGCTAAGCAATGAAGTTTGCTTGCTAAGTTCCCTAACGCAGATTTGATTGACGGGGCGGTTGCTTGCCCTGAAAGATAGGTTGCTGGTTTTTAGATCTTCAAACAGAGGTATGGATTGACTGCGCGCGCTTGCAGTCTTGAACTAAGGCCGCTCAGCTTGGGGCGGTACCGACTTCAGCTTGGGTCTTTTGGGTTTCTTGTCTATCTCTATGGCATCCAAGCGCGCTTCGGCGATGCAGGCTACCGACTCGATGAATTCGGTGATTAATACCGACTCGGTGACTTGATCGTCCTTGGTGGCGCATTGCGTGATATGTTCGACGCTTAGCATTATGACCACATCCAGGGCATTCTCTAGGGTGTAATGTACGCCAAGCGTTTCCTTGATAGTGGTAGTGGCCGCTTGCACGGCGGCTCTAATTGCCTGGTCTGCTGTAAGTATGTCACTGCTCATTTTCTAGCCTAAAAGGTTGTTTTTGCCGAAGTCTGTATTGCCAGATGCTGTCAAACACGTGTAACAGTGCGTCTAAATTAGTATGAAAACGCACCCGAAACAAGAGTCGGTTTAAGTCCGCTGTTGATCTTAGACAAAGCGGGCCTGCGTTTCGCTTATTTGCGTTTGCGGGTGGCTAGGGAATGCTCGCCCAAGGATGCCAAAGCGGCCAAGCCATGAATTTCGCAACGCCCCCCGCGCGCACTATAGTCTTCCTGGTAATGGGCGATAAACTCCATTACCGTATGGTCTATCAGGTCGGCGGCGCTTAAATCGAAGATCACGGTTTGGCCGTCGGCTAGATTGGCCACTTGGCTTTTTAGCGCTAGAAAATTGGAGAACAGCGCTGCGCCGCTGACTTTGATTACCCAATGATTTGGACCGTTGGCCTGCAGTTTGTAAGAGATCGACAACAAGTTATGCAAAGGCACGCCGCGACTGATATGCAGCAACAGTTTCGCGCCTATGCCTATCAGTACCCCGGCTAATAAATTGCTGATCAGTACCGCGAAGATGGTAACCACAAATAAAGCCAATTGTTCCTTGCCTAAATCCATGCTTTTGGCAAACGCTTTCGGAGACGCCAATTTAAAGCCGGTATAGACCAAAAGGGCTGCCAGCGAAGCCAAGGGTATCGTTGAGATCAAGCCCGGAAATAGCACTACAAATAACAGTAGAAACCCGCCATGAAAGAAATTGGCCCAACTGCTGCGACCGCCGGCGTCGATGTTAGCGGAGCTGCGCACTATTTCCGCAATCATCGGTAAACCGCCGATCATGCCTGAGACCATATTGCCAATGCCGACCGCGCGCAGTTCTTTGTTTAAATCGGAATAGCGTTTTTGCGGATCGAGTTTATCGACGGCGGCGGCGCTGAGTAGGCTTTCCAGGCTGCCGACTAGACAAATCGACACCACGCTTTCCCAGAAAGCAAATGCTGTCAGTTTGCCGAAATCCGGCAGATAAAAACTGTCCAGCAGACTGTCGGGGAAAGTCACCAGAAAGTGCGGCGCAAATAAAACATCTTTAGGCACTAGGAATGCTTCACCGGGTTGCAGTTGATCGAGTTGGAATAGCTGGCCTAGCAGGATGCCGGAGGCGATGACTAGGATGGGCGCTGGAATCTTGCGTAGCAGTGGCTGCTGGATTTGCGGCCAGCCGATCAATACCACGATGCCGACCAACGCAATCAAGCTGATTTGCGGCATAAAGTAGATCAGGTTGTGGGGCAGGGCAGCAATGCCGGCTAGGATGCCGCTGCCTTGATTTTGCAGGCCAGCCATGACCGGCAATTGTTTGCTGATGATGATAATGCCAATCGCGGCAAGCATGCCGTGGACTACCGAAGCCGGGAAAAACGCCGCCAGCCGACCGGCTTTAAAGTAGCCTAGTACCGTTTGCAAGGCGCCAGCGATGACAATTGCCGCCAAGGTGTAGCGATAGCCGGCCATCGCATCGCCTGCTCCCAGCGTCTGCACGGCAGTCAGAACCACCACTATCAAGCCGGCTGCTGGGCCGGTAATCGCAAGCGGCGCGCCGCCGATGCGCGATACCAATAAGCCGCCGACAATCGCGGTGATGATGCCGGCCATGGGCGGAAATCCAGAGGCTACAGCAATGCCTAAACACAATGGTAAGGCGATCAGAAATACCAAAAAGCCGGCATTCAGGTCTTGCCGCCAATTGGCGGAGTAGCCGGCGTAAGAAGCCAAGCTGGTCTTTTGTGTAGCTTTTGGCATTAATGTTCCTTCGTCTGGGTTGGCTTTGGTCAAGGTCGGGCAACTCGCTATCAGCGGTAACCGAGGCGATTTTGATCGTTCAGTTAGGTTCTTATATTCGCAGAACCCTATTCCCGCAAGGGAGGGAATCCGGTATGCCAGTGCTGCTCGCGCAGATGTGGAAGCGCGGATATTCAAGCACCAGCATGCTAATCATAATCAGTTTTTCCCGTCCATATTTAGTTTGTGGGCTGGGGGGGCGTTAGTTTTCTTTGCTTATGCGACGACTAAACTTCGGTTAAAAACCTTTCCAGTCAGCTGGCTTTAAGGCTTAGAGATCCCTGAGACAGGGCGTCGCGCGGACAAATAAAACGGGCCAAGCCTTATGATTCGGGTAAAATGTGTTGTCCTATTCTGGTCTTTTTTAACACCGAGAACCAGCTGTTTCCAGCATCTTTTCCCGCTTAGATTAATGAATATGCACTTTGTTGCTCGTGTAATTTTTGTATTTTTCTGTTTGTTCGCGGGGTCCTTGCTGGCCTCGGATTCGGGTAACTCCAGCTTTCTGGTATTGAATTATCACGACATTCTTGAAGAAGAAGAACGGGTGCCGCCATTTGACCGGATTGCGGTCAACAAAGACCATCTTGCCGATCATTTCGCCTGGTTGAAGCAGAATAACTATCACGTCATCAGTATTCAGGATTTGCTGGATTGCATGAAGGGTGACAAGGTTTTGCCGACTAAAGCGGTGATGTTGACGTTTGACGACGGCTACTTGAGTTTTTATACCCGCGCCATGCCTTTGCTGAAAAAGTACAAATATCCGGCTACGTTGGCCGTGGTCGGCACCTGGTTGGAGCAACAGAATGTGCCTGGTGTTAAGCCTTTAATGACGCCGGCACAGATTCGCGAAGTGGCGGAAAGCGGCCTGGTAGAAATAGCCTCGCACACCTTCGATTTGCATCATGGCATCGTCGCCAATCCGCAAGGTAATCAGCAAAGTGCAGTCACTTCGCGTTTGTATAGTAGCGAGTATGACGAGTATGAGAAAGACGATGACTATCGTAAACGGATTTTTCAGGAAGTGGATAAAAGCTCCGAACGCCTGTTTCAGATGTTGGGCAAGCGACCGCGGGTGATGGTTTGGCCTTACGGCGAATTTAACGCGATTGCGCTGGAAGCGACGAAATTGGCGGGTATGCGCCTGACTATGGGCTTGAATGACGGCGCCAATACACTGGCCGATGCCTTTGTTATGAAGCGGATGATGATTACCGATGACGTCAATGCCAAACAGTTCGGCGAAATCGTAAAAAATCAGCGCGTCGGCCAGGAGTTGCGGGTAGCGCATGTCGATATGGATTACATCTATGATGATGACGAAGAACAGACCGAAAAGAATTTGGCTTTAGTGGTGGACAGAATTAAAGCGAGTGGGGCCAATACCGTCTATCTGCAAGCGTATTCCGATCCGGACGGTGACGGTAACGCCGACAAACTGTATTTCCCGAATCGGCATTTACCCGTCCGCCGTGATCTGTTTAATCATGTGACTTTGCAATTACGTTCCAGGGCCGGTGTGAGAGTCTATGCCTGGATGCCAATTATGGCTTACAAAGCCGATGTGCCGCTAAAATGGTATGTGAAAGAATGGCGCGATGGCGAGCCGCAGTTATCCAGACATATCTACACCCGCTTGTCGCCATTTAATCCAGAAGCGCGGCAGTTTGTCGGTGAAATTTATGAAGACCTAGCGAAGCATTGCGATATTAACGGCATTCTGTTTCATGACGACGGGATTTTGTCGGATTACGAGGATGTTTCGCCGCTAGCTATGGAGTTTAGCCGCAACGTCTGGGGCATGCCGGCAGAATTCGATACCATCCATGCTTCCAGTGGATTACGCTTGCGTTGGGCCCAGCATAAAACCGAATTGATCGGCCAGTTCACCGATTATTTGGCTGATAAGGTCAGGTTTTATCGGCCCTATATCAAAACGGCCCGCAACTTTTATTCTTTGCCGCTGTTAAAGCCGTATAGCGAAGAATGGTATGCACAGTCGTTCCCGGCGTTTTTAAAGCACTATGACTACGTGGCGGTGGAGGCTATGCCGTTTATGGAAGAGGCTGAAAACCCCAAACAATGGTTAATAGAATTAGTAGAAAAGACAGTGCAATACCCCGATGGTTTGGACAAGATGGTGTTTGAATTGCAGGCGGTTAATTGGAAAACCAAGCAGGATATTCCGATGCCTGTCTTTACCGAGCAATTCGAGTTATTGAAAAAGCACGGAGCCAAACATATCGGTTACTATCCCGATAATGTGTTTAACGATCAGCCGAAGTTGGCTGATCTGAAAAAATTCTTTCCGGTTGCGAAAAAGGATTAAGCGATAAATGGAGCACTTGATAGACCACGCCTGGGTACAGGAGTTTATCGACTGGTGGTTGATCACCCGGGAATATTTGCAAGAAGTGCCTTGGTGGCGCTTGGATGCATGGCTATCGCGTTTCGTGTTTTATTACCCGCTGTTAATGGCCTATGTTTGGATGTTAGGCGGCATGATTTATTACGTGCGCTGGGAGCGAAAACGCGGCAACGTTTTGTCGGATTTGCCGATCTTAACTGAATACCCCTCGGTATCGATTCTGATCCCTTGTTATAACGAAGGTGAGAATGTTCGGGAGACCATCGAATACTTGTTGCATCAGCAATACCCGAATGTCGAAATCATCGCGATCAACGACGGCAGCAAGGACAACACCCTGGAGATATTGCACGAGTTGGCTGACCAACATCCGCAAATTCGGGTGGTCAATTTAGCCAGCAATCAGGGTAAGGCGGTGGGTTTACGGACCGCGGCATTGTTAGCCAATAGCGAAATTTTGATCGGCATTGACGGTGATGCATTATTGGCGCCGAATGCTACTGCCTGGATTGTTAGGCATTTTCTGGATGATCCACACGTGGGCGCGGTCACTGGGAATCCGCGGATCCGTAATCGCTCTACGTTGTTGGGTAAAATTCAGGTCGGCGAGTTTTCGGCTATTGTCGGCATGATCAAGCGCGCCCAACGTTCATATGGTCATGTGTTTACCATCTCCGGAGTGATAGCCGGTTTTAGAAAGACCGCGTTACATGATGTCGGTTACTGGAGCCCGGATATGGTGACCGAGGACATCGACATTAGTTGGAAATTACAGCTGGCTGGCTGGGGCATTCGCTTTGAGCCGAACGCCTTATGCTGGGTGTTGATGCCGGAAACGCTAAATGGTTTGTGGAAACAACGCAGTCGTTGGGCACAAGGCGGTGTCGAGGTGTTATTTCGGTATTTTCGCGCGTTGTTTAACTGGCGTTCGCGGGGTATGTGGCTGTTGTACTTGGAGTGTTGCATCAGTTTGTGTTGGGCGTTCCTGGTGGTTGTCATGCTGGCAGTAGTGCCTTTGGGATGGTTTAGCAGTGAGCCGCAAGAAGCCTTGGAGGATTTGTCGCCCCATTGGACCAGCATGTTGCTCTGCGTCACCTGCTTAATTCAGTTCGCGGTCAGTTTGACCATCGATTCCAGTTATGAGCGAAAAAGCGGCGGATCTGCGCAACATTATTATTGGATGATCTGGTATCCCATTGTTTACTGGTTGATCAACGTCGGCACTACAATAAACGGTTGTTTCAAGGCCTTGCGAAAAAAACGCGGCCAGCGGGCCGTCTGGGTGACGTTGGACAGAGGTTTGCGGCAAAAATGAAAGACATCATCATCAATCAGCCACATCTGCAAAGCTTTCAGCAAAAGTGCGGCTCGGTCTTTATGTCCCTATTGAGTTGGGTGTTGTGGCTATATTTCTTATGGCCGTTGTTCACGCTGGGCGGTTGGTTGATGGGCTTGAAAAGTCTGTCCGACGACATCCGTTGGTTCGGCGGTTACAAGACTCTGTTAGAGTTGTTACAACTGTACGGTGAGATCGTCATGGTTATCGCCGGTATTTGGTTGTTTTGGACCATATACTTATCCTGGCTGCACGCGCGCGTCAGCCCAAAACGCACCGCTCCCGTTACGGATAGACAATTGGCTGTGGCGTTTAGGGTGGGTGAGGATATGTTGGCAGTGGCGCGAGCCAGTAAAAAAGTAACGGTACATTTCAATACGCATGCGGTGATTACTGATATAGACTCCCCCTAGTAGGGATTGCTTGGTCGCGGTTCTGCTTTTCGCAATGTTGGTGTTACACTGCGCTAGGCGTATTTAAGGACTTATTTTATGCAACTTGCAATCACTGTGTTGGGCAACAAATCCAACGGTTTTATCGCGGAAATCCTATCGGCGCTCAGCGCCTGTCAATGCACTGTTGTAGAACTGCGCACCTCTAATTTGACCCAAATCACTGCGGCTTACTTGCTGATTGCCGGTAATTGGAATCACATTGCCAAATTGGAAGGCATGCTCGAAGCCATTAAAATCCGCTTTGAAATTCAAATGACTTTTTTACGGCCGGATGAAACCTTACCCGTATTGGAAGGCGTGCCTTACACCTTGGAAACGATTTCCATGGATAAGAACGATGTCCTGTTTGCAGTGACCTCGTTTTTATTGGACAGAGGCATTTGTATCGAAGAAGTTACCGCCAGCCGTTATCAAGCCGCATTTTTTAATACCCCGGTGTTTTCCACTAAGTATGTATTGCTGGTGCCGCCGGAAGTTCGAATTTTATCGCTACGTGAAGAGTTCCTGGACTTTTGCGACGGCATGAACATTGACGCTATTCTCGAACCCATCAAAAGGTGATCTGATGACTTTAGCCACTCTCGGCTCCGCCGTTCCCGATTTCGAAATTGCCGCCACCGGTGACAAAACCGTCAAACTTAGCGATTATCGCGGCAAAAAAGTTATTTTGTATTTTTATCCCAAAGATAGTACCCCTGGTTGTACCCTCGAGGGTCAAGGGTTTAGGGATAACATCGAACAGTTCAACCAGTTAAACACGGTTATTCTGGGTATATCCCGCGACAGTATAAAAATGCACGAGGGGTTTAAATGCAAACAGGCGTTCCCCTTCGATTTGCTGTCAGATCAGGATGAGAGTGTTTGTAATTTATTCGAAGTCATCAAAATGAAAAGCATGTACGGCAAGCAGGTGCGAGGCATAGAACGCAGCACTTTCCTAATCGACGAAGACGGGGTGTTGATCAAGGAGTGGCGCAAGGTGCAAGTAAAGACGCACATCGCCGAGGTGTTGAGCCATTTGCAATCGGCCAATTGATTCTTCACTTACGATCCTGAGGTGTTGGTCTTTTTGAGTGGCGCTACCGTTCGGTTTTCAGGAAATTCAATTGGAAGGCGATACCTTAAATAAACACCTTAGTATCAGCGACAACTATTCAGCAAACCCTCTGCAGGGTCGAATTTATTCGACCTGTGGGCTTCATACTTAAAAGGGCGAATCAATTCGCCCCACCTTCTATTGCCAATTTAACCGGATAACAATCTATCAGCGCTGAGCAGTAAACGCAGCTAAATTAAAAATGGGCATCGTGCCCGCACAGTGCTTCCCCTGTCGTGAATTGTTTAATCTGACTGTTTTGAGGATAATGAACACTGTTTTTAATCATTTGGACGAAATACATGAACGAAATGCTGTCCTCAGGGATTGAGCTGATGCTGATAGGCATGGGCATCGTCTACGCTTTTTTGGCCATGTTGATAGTGGCCATCAATGTGATGTCTAAACTGATAGTCCGCTATTTTCCGGAAATGCCTGCCAAGTTTTCGGATCAACCCGCCGGGGCAGGAAACGATAAAGCAGTCATTGCTGCTATTACTGCGGCTGTTCACCAATACCGAAAAAAACATAATCACGGATAAGCATACCCACAAGGTAGCAGTACTCGACCCAAAAACGTCATAAGGAGAAAAGAGTGGAAAAGGTAAATAAGTCCCTAGGAATTACTGAAGTGGTATTACGTGATGCCCATCAGTCAATTCTAGCGACCCGGCTACGTATCGAAGACATGTTGCCAATTTGCGAGCAACTTGATCAAATCGGTTACTGGTCTATCGAGTCTTGGGGCGGTGCCACCTTTGATGCCTGTATTCGCTATCTGGGCGAAGACCCTTGGGAACGTTTGCGCTTGTTGAAAAAAGCCATGCCCAACACCCCGCAGCAAATGTTGTTCCGTGGCCAAAATATTCTGGGCTACCGGCACTATGCAGACGATGTGGTCGATAAATTTGTCGAGCGTTGCGTGGTCAACGGTATTGACGTATTTCGGATTTTCGATGCGATGAACGATATGCGCAACATCGATCGCGCAATAAAAGCCGTGCTAAATACCGATGCCCACGCTCAGGGGACTATTTCCTACACCACTAGTCCTGTGCACACCATCAAGAAATGGGTCGAGCAAGGCAAGCAAATCGAAGACATGGGCGCGCACTCCCTCTGCATTAAAGATATGGCGGGCTTACTGACGCCCTACGATGCTTATGAACTAATCAGCAAGCTGAAAAAAGCAGTGGCAATTCCGATTCATATGCAATGCCATGCCACCACGGGCTTGAGCGTTGGGACTTATATCAAAGCAATCGAAGCCGGCGTCGATAATCTTGACACTGCCATTTCCTCGTTGAGTATGACCTATGGTCACAGTCCGACAGAAACCATCGTTGCTGCCATGGCCGGCCAGAAGCGCGAGACCGGTTTGGATTTGCTTAAGCTGGAGAAAATCGCAGCCTATTTTCGGATAGTCCGTAAAAAATACGCGCAATTCGAAGGTAGCCTGAAAGGTGTCGATGGGCGGATTTTGGTCTCGCAAGTGCCGGGTGGCATGTTAACCAATATGGAGAGCCAATTGCGGGAGCAGGGTGCGGCGGATCGCTTCGATGCGGTGATGCAGGAAATTCCTCTGGTTCGCAAAGATCTTGGCTATATCCCACTGGTGACGCCTACCTCGCAAATTGTCGGTACCCAAGCCGTCTTAAACGTATTGGCGGGTGAGCGCTATAAGACCATCAGCAAGGAAACGGCGGGCGTACTAAAAGGCGAATATGGCGCTACACCTGCGCCTGTCGACAAGGCATTACAGGCACGCGTGTTGAATGGTGCCGAGCCGATCACTTGCCGGCCAGCCGATTTGCTGGAAGCGGAGATGGATAAGCTGGTTGCCGAAGTCACCGCTAGAGCAGCGGCTGAAGGGCTTAAGCTTGCGGAGAATGTCGAGGAGGATGCGCTGATCGACGGTTTGTTTGCGCAAATCGGCTGGAAATTTATTCAAAATCGCGGCAACCCGGCGGCTTTCGAACCTGTCCCGACTGGCGATGTGCCGGTGGCAGCAATGCCAACAACGGCCCAGAGTGTCGGTGTCGCCGAGACATACACAGTGAATGTGGATGGAAAAAACTATCAAGTCGCGGTTGCTCCCGGCGGAGTTGAGCTAGTCGTGAAGTTTGGTGCGGTTCAGTCTGTTTTTGACAGCGGACCGATGCTGGTTGCCACCGCACCTATCGTAAGCGGCAGCGGTGTAGTGGAATCGCCTTTGGCTGGTGTGGTGCTGAAGGTCAATGTCAATGTCGGCTCTCATCTCTCCGAGGGGGATGTCGTGTTGATCATGGAAGCGATGAAAATGGAAACCGAGATCCGCGCTAAAGTCGCCGGCATCGTCAGCGCGGTGAACGTCCGTCAGGGCGATTCGGTAGCGGTCGGTGATGTATTGGTCACTTTATAATCTCTTTTTTGTTAAAACGTAGTTTCGGCCTGACAGTGTCGGGCTGGGATCTGAGTAATCCTCTGATCAGGTGTTTGCGCCGCGCTGCTGGCCGGTTCGGATGTCGTTAGTCCTGATCACTCCAGCGATGTAATGCATACCTTATGGAAAATCTAAGACTGTTGTGGGAAAGCACGGGTATATACAACATTAGCGGGCCGCAGTGCATTATGATGGCGGTCGGGTTCTTATTGTTGTTTCTGGCCATCAAAAAGGGCTTTGAGCCCCTGCTGCTGCTGCCCATAGGTTTTGGTGCAGTGTTGAGTAACATACCGGTAGCCGGCATGATAGACGAGGGCGGCATCCTGTATTACCTGTATGGCGGTATCAAGGCAGGCATATTTCCGCTATTGATCTTCATGGGGGTGGGCGCCATGACTGATTTCGGCCCGATGCTGGCGAACCCCAAAACCTTGCTTTTGGGTGCCGCGGCACAATTCGGTATTTTTGCAACCTTATTCGGGGCGTTGGCCTTAAACGCGGTTCCGGGCATGGATTTTACCCTTAAGCAAGCCGCGGCTATTGCGATTATCGGTGGGGCTGATGGTCCGACCGCGATCTATGTGGCGTCGAAATTGGCTCCTGAATTGTTGGGGGCGATTGCGGTAGCCGCATATTCTTACATGGCATTGGTGCCCCTGATTCAACCCCCCATCATGCGCGCTTTGACTAGCGAGCAAGAGCGTCGCATAGAAATGCAGCAGCTCAGAGTTGTAGGCAAGACCGAAAAGATCGTATTTCCACTCATGTTGCTGGTTTTGACCGCCATGTTGCTGCCATCGGCAGCGCCCCTGGTCGGTATGTTTTGTTTGGGTAATCTGATGAATGCCAGTGGCGTGGTCGAACGCCTGAGCAAAACCGCGCAGAACGAATTGATTAATATCGTCACAATTTTCTTGGGTTTGTCCGTCGGCTCCAAGCTGAGTGCCGAAGCGTTTTTGAAAATGGAAACGCTGGGTATTTTAGGTCTGGGCGCTGTGGCGTTTTCGATTGGCACTGCTAGTGGCGTAATCATGGCAAAAATAATGAATCGTTTCAGCAGTACGCCAATCAATCCTTTAATTGGCGCCGCAGGTGTTTCCGCCGTACCAATGGCTGCCAGGGTAGCCAATAAAATAGGTTTGGAAGCTAACCCGCATAACTTCTTGTTGATGCACGCGATGGGGCCGAACGTAGCCGGGGTGATAGGCTCGGCGGTGGCGGCGGGCGTGTTGTTGAGTTTGGTGCGTTAGGTTTTCTTCAGGTCCACCGTAACCCGATATGAGTGCTCAGGCAGTCAAGGATAAGCCGATTAAGGTGCTTTGGCTGACATCAAGTTATCCGCGCAGTAAGGATGACAGCGCCTCGGTATTCTTGCGCTATTTGGCGGAGGCACTGGCAAACCAGAATATTAGTCTCCATATTCTTTCGCCTGATCATTGCGAAGTTCAAGTGACGGAGCAAGCTGGCGGCATAGTCTGCAGTCATTTTCGCTATTTTTGGCCGCGTAGGCTTCAGTTATTGGCCTACGGTTCGGGGATTTTACCCAACTTGCGTGCCACGCCATGGTTGCTATTTCAGGTACCTTTTTTCATGCTGTCTATGTTTATTACTGCGGCTTGGATAGTGCTTAGGGATAAGCCTTGTTTGATACACGCACATTGGATTTTTCCGCAAGGTACTGTGGCGGTATTGCTGGGTAAGTTGTTTAAAATTCCAGTGGTTGTCACGGCGCATGGCGGGGACGCCTTTGCGTTGAAGGGGTTTTTTGTAGGGGCTTTAAAACGTTGGACCGTTAAGAATTGCTCTGCTTGGACCAGTAACACCAATGCCACTGCTGATGCCGTAGGCCCCGATTTGCCCAAGCCGCGCATCATTCCGATGGGTATAGATTATAAAAAATTTGCTTCCGGAAATGCCCAAACTGCGCTTAAAACAGACAGCCAGCAAAAAATAATCCTCTTGTTCGTCGGGCGCTTGGTTGAAAAAAAAGGCGTAGCCGATCTGATAGCGGCCGTAGTTGGTTTGCCTAAGGATCTGTTAGATAGAGTTCAGCTATGGATTATCGGTGACGGTACAGAACGTGATCATTTAAAAAAGTTGGCGCGTGATCACCAGATTGAAGATAAAGTGGTTTTTCACGGCAGGTTACCGAACGCCATCTTGCCGGATTACTATGCGGCAGCTGATATTTTCATTGCTCCATCAATTGTCGATGCCAATGGCGATACGGAAGGGCAGGGCGTGATTTTTCTTGAAGCGATGGCTAGCAACATACCCGTTATTAGTACTAATGCCGGTGGCATTGCAGAAGTTATTGAACATCGAAAAACCGGCTTATTAGTTAACGCCAAAGCCCCAGAAGAGATCAAACAGGCAATTGAACTTTTGGTTGCGGACAAAGAATTAAGAGTATCGCTTAAAACTGCAGGGCAGCGAGTAGCAGAATCCTATGATTGGGAAAAAATGGCAGTTAAATTTGTGAGTTTGTATATGGTGACAAGGGAAGGATTGATTATAAGCTTTTAAGTAAATTTTCGAGTATTCCTGCAGAAAACTCCCAATCTTGATCGGAATTATATTCTTTCGTTTTCAAGGGCAGAGCATCACGAATATGTTTAGCTAGATCCATTGGGTTATTAGTATCTACCAAACATTCAGGATGATTTCGTAAAATCCAACTTGCGCCAGCCGAGTTAGAAGCAACTACAGTCTTACGGCATTTCATGGCTTCATACAATTTAACAGGGTAACTATAGTTGCCAAATGCTGACTGAAGATTGATTACCAATAGCACATCCATAGCGTTGATTATCATAGGCATTTCCTCATCTGGCAAATAGCCCAGTTCAATTACTGCATGCCGTATTTGCGCTGGTATTTGGACGTGTTTCTCCCTCCGCCCAGATATAACCAGTTTGGCTTCGGGAATCCAGTTTAGTAAATATTCCATAGCTTGAAATAATGATTCCGGGCCTCTGTTTTTATAAAGAGAACCGCAATACCCAACCAAAGGCACTTCTTCGGATAATTCAAACCGTTTTCGGAAGTTAATTCCGTTTAAAGGTTGAAATATAGGGTCCGCAGCCATCGGAATAACCGTAGCAACATTCTTAACTCGTCCACGACTCATCAATTCAGCTAATTCTGGTCCGGCGGCGCTTATCGCCGTGCATCGCTGCAAAGAGTGCCGCCAAACCCAATGCAAAGGTTTAAACCAGGGAATATAGCCTTCATAATTGTCGTAAGCATCAATTAATGTTTTTACGCAGTATCGCTCCCCTAAATAAGTAGCGAGAATGCCGTACCAAGTGTCCGAACATCCGATTATCCAATCAGGTGGCTGCCTTTTAACCAATGTTTCCGCTTGTCTGAAATAGGCTATGGGGCCGTTTGATTGCTTTAGCGGATGAAGGCCCACAGAAAACCACTCAATACCGTGGGCGTGGCGATGGGTGAAGTTGCAAGGGCGATAATCCAATAGCAATAAGGTAACATCGTGACCGCGTTGCGCCAGATAATAAGGTAAGTAAAAAAAACGCCCATAAGGTCGAGTTAGAAGATCTCTTCCTTGCGGGCGACGTTTGCACAGAAATAACAGACGCATCTGTTGTTAATATTTTGATTTTATAATTACATATGCATTTTTAATTCGGCGTCTTTGCACATCAATTTTACAACATCATTAACATCGCTCTGATATTTCCATCCTAACCCCATTTCGGCTTTGCCTGCATTACCTTTACTAGTCCTTATATCTAATGGCCGTGAGAGCGTTTTATCTTGTATAACGTGGTCTGTCCAACATAGTCCGAAATAACTAAATACGCTTTCGACAAAATACGCCAATGACACCGTTTTGCCTGTGGCGATAATATAATCGTCAGGTTTTTCCGCTTCCATCATTAACCACATGGCTTCCACGTATTCCGGAGCCCAGCCCCAATCCCTTTCAATGTCTAAGTCGCCAAGGCTTAACTTTTTAGAATGGTCAGAAGCTATCTGTGCGGCGCCACGTACTATTTTTTGTGTGACAAAACGTTCAGGCCTTAAAGGCGATTCGTGATTAAAAAGTATACCTGTGCAGGCAAATAAGCCATAGGCTTCACGATAATTTGCAACTAGTCCGTGTGCGGCTACTTTTGCGACTGCGTAAGGACTGCGAGGGCAAAAAGGTGTGTGCTCTGTCGCTGCGGCATCCCCAGTATTGCCAAAACATTCACTTGAACCGGCGTTATATAGCCGGATGCCAGACGCTATAAAACGGATAGACTCCAATAAATTCAACGTGCCCGTGACGATGCTTTCCATAGCTTCGACCGGTTGATCAAATGATAAACCTACAGAAGTTTGGCCTGCTAAATTATAAATTTCATCCGGTCTATATCGAATGATTGTCGAGAACACACTTCGAAAATCATTAAGTGCCATTGACACTAATTCAACTTGATCCTTAATACCAAGAGAATGGAGATTGTTAAAAGAACTTGCCATGGCATCACGGGAGGTTCCGGTTACCGAATAACCTTTTTTTAGTAAATACTGGGCCAAATATGCACCATCTTGACCGTTTACTCCGCATATCAATGCACGTTTCATTGTTAATTATTTAATAATTGATGATAGGTATTAAGCGTATCTTTGGCACATTTTTCCCAGGAAAATAGTTTAACTCGTTGTTTCCCTTTCGTTATTAGTTGTGCTGAGTAATCCGGCGATGAAACCACTCGTTCAATCGCCAAGCGCATTTCAGTAGTATCTTCTGGATTAAATAGCTCGGCAGCATTGCCTACTACTTCCGGTAGCGAACTAGTATTGGAACACACCACTGGGCAGTCGCAAGACATGGCTTCCAGTGGTGGAATTCCAAATCCTTCGTACAATGAAGGATAAATAAAAGCCGCTGCTGAACGATACCAGGCGGCTAACTTATTATCGTCGCCGGACGCATAAATCACATTGCCAGGATTAATATTTAAAGCTGTAAAAAGTTTCAATTCATTCGAAGTAAAGGCACCGCCGCCAAAACAAACGATAGAAAATTCGTTTTTCAGTAATTTAGATTCCGAATACGCCTTGAGTAAGGTGGCAAAATTTTTGTATCCACTGCGTTTGCCTACATACAATAAATAAGGTTGGTTTTCTCGATTATGCCTGGAGGAAGCGGATGTTGGTTTAAAGGAATGACCAAGGTATATCACTGAAATTTTTTCTTCAGGTATAGCGGTCAATTCGAGCAAATCTCTTCGGGTGTTTTCGGAAATGCAAATGATATGATCGGCACGTTTTAGTGAATGTGCCTTTATTTCTCGTGTTCTATCAAAAATTGAAAAATTATCTGGATATTTCTCATGTATCATATCGCATACAGTAATAACCCGTTTCGCTTTCCGTGGACAACAGTCGAATAGGGTGTAATAGGTTTCATGGAAAATGTCAGGATGAAATTTGTGTTTTAACGCATTGAGTGCGCCCACATTGGTGAATGCGGAAATTCTTCGCGAGAGTATTTGTGGCAGTGTTCTTGGCAGTCTCAAGCCGCTAGGATGGATTTTGTCGTATTCATCGAAATATTCATTAGTATGGAGAAGGGCGAATATTTCGACAGAATTTTGATCGAGTTTGCTTAAATTATTTGCCAACTCATAGAAATAGCGGGATATGCCGCCATATTTTTGGATGCAAAATATTTGGTGGTCGAACAGAATCTTCATTCGGCTAATGCTGTCCTATAAACATCCATAGTTTGCTCGGCGCATTTCTTCCAACTAAATTTTTCTGCTTGTGCGAAGGAATCTATACTCATATTACGTCTAATTTCGGCAGAATTGTATATTCGCAGCATTGCCTCACATAGCGCATCATCATCACGTGGGTCTATCATAACTCCGGCATTCCCTAACACTTCCGGAAGAGAAGAAGTATTCGAAGTAATTACCGGAACACCACACTGCATAGCTTCAAGAGGAGGTAGGCCAAAGCCTTCATAAAATGAAGGGTATATAAACATCATTGCACCGCTGTAAAGAGGTGATAGATATTCGTCCGGCACATATCCAGTTACAACAATGCTTTTGCGTAGTTCTGAATTCGCAGTGATCTCGTTGAAAATCTCTTCAAAATCCCAGCCCTTGGCCCCGACAAGAACCAACTTGAGGTCTTTTATACGCTCTTCGGCAATCATTCGAGTGAAACACCTGATTGTTTGGCTGATATTTTTACGTGGTTCCAGTGTTGAAAGGCTAAGCACATATTGACCTTCAGGAATGCCAAACTTTGACTTGGTTTCTTCAATAGTCACCCGATTTTGGCATTTGTAAAACAGATCAGATGCCGCTAGATGCGTTACAAACACCCGTTTTGGATCCAGTGAAGGCAGATAGCTACATAAATCATTTTTGGTTGCCTGCGAAATACAAGTTACCCAAGTATTTTCATCAATACTACTGAGTACGCTATGTATCCACCCATTTTTCTTGTTTTGGAAAAACTTTGGATACAATACAGGAATCAAGTCGTAGATAGTAATTACTTTTTTTAATTTGTTGTACCTTTTTATTTGTTTGGGAAAAGGATAAAAAGGTGAGTGGTATATCTCTGTTGTTGCTAAATCAAAACTATTTATTGTCTTATGGGATAGAGTTTTACTCACTGCCAAACTAGTAAGTCTGCCTATTTCTCTGCTATAAGATCGTGTTGGTTCTTTTGTATGGGTATGTATGAATTGATATGCCTTCAGAATATCTTGGTGGATATCAGGCTTGGATAGCGAGATGTTGCCGAGGATTGAGTTTGATTGTAAGTAGTCTAGGGTTTTAAAATAGCTATTCACACTTAGCGTAGAAGAAAACGATGAAATAGCCTTTGTCTTTACTAGTTCCTGCGCTAAATTTTCTATAACTCTAAATACGCCCGTTCTGGAAGAAGAGAGATAGTGCCCTTGTCCTAAAACTGAAATATCATAAATTAATCGCATATATTGTTGTTTAATATGGAATTTCTGTCTTATAGTTGTATTCTTAAAGTAAGCCAGTCTGTCTAAAGAAGCGGATGCATATGGTTTTCAGTAATGTCACGGAAATTCCTCGATTCCATCTCAATGAAGAAATAATCGAATTTATTACGACTTGAAAGCCTATCAAAAATTTATTTTCATTCTTGGAATAATTCTGCCTCACAAGCGCAGATGCATAAGCAAATAACCACTTATCTGGTACCCGCCCCATGAATTTCATAAACATGTCATTAATTTCTTTATGCACTTTCACTTTTGCAGTCATGGTTTTGTTCTCAGGGTATAGCCTAGATCCAGCTAATTTATTTTCAAGATAAACAAAGCGAACACCGTTCCGACCAAGTCGTAACCAATATTCATAGTCCATGCAATAATCCAGCGATACATCAAGCGGACCGAATTTATTTACTATCCGTCTACGGAAGAACAGTGCCGGTTGACAGATGAAACAGGTTTCAGTCAGTCGACGGAAATCCCACCGTTCAGTGGGATATGGTTCGATAACACGATCTTCAATATCAATATGATCAGCCATCCCATATAGAGCATCTACTTCGGGGTTGGCTTCAAAAAATGCCACAACATTGGCGATTGTATTTGGATAATAAATGTCATCTGAATTGAGCCAGCCGATGATCTCTCCATCTGTGTCACAGATACCTTTGTTAACAGCATCTGTTTGTCCCTTGTCCTTTTCTGATATCCAGCGCACAGTTGGGGTGAAATTTTTGAGTATCTCAATAGTATTGTCAGTGCTGCCCCCATCTACAACAAAGTGCTCAATCTCTGCTCCGCACTGATTAGCTACACTTTGTAAAGTTCGCTCTATAAATTGTCCTTGGTTATAAGAAGGAGTAACAATGCTAACTTTCATCCCGGGTAGTCTCTGATCAATGCCGCTTTTCAAGAAAAATCGATGCGCAAGTAATTGATTTATTAGCTATGAAAATCGAGATAACGAATTAATCAAAGCTTCTTTAACACGTATCTTCTAGAATGTCCATTATCCTTATAATTACGGGTTTTATGGAAATATTGCTTATGCATGGAACTGTTTTGCACTTAGAGTTCATCTCGAATGCAACGCCAGTAACACCGATACCAACTCATATGATAGTTGATAACTACTGGTTTTTTACCTGGACAGTTGTCTGGATAGGGCAAAAAATGACCAAACGGTAATCCCTCCTGAAAAAAGTAGCGTTTAAAAGTAGAATTTTCTCGTAACAGACGAAGGAAGTTTTACATGAAGACCTCAAGATTTAGTGACAGTCAGATTTTGGCGATTTTGAAGCAAGCGGAAGCCGGTACGCCAGTACCGGAGATCTGTCGTGAACACGGCGTTAGCTCTGCCACATTTTACAAATGGCGTTCCAAATATGGCGGCATGGATGCGTCCTTGATGGCTCGCCTGAAAGAGCTGGAAGACGAAAACCGGCGGCTGAAGAAAATGTATGCCGAAGAACGGCTGAAAGCCGAAATCATCAAGGAAGCCCTGGAAAAAAAGGCCTGACGCCATCTTGCCGACGCGAGATGGCGCAAGCCCTGTACAGGCCAAGCGTGCCAGTCTTCGGTTGGTGTGTTCGGCTTTAGACATCAGCCAGAGCGGTTATCGCTATCAGTCAAAGCTCTCTGCTGAAAACGCCGAGATTGCCGACTTGCTGCGGCGTCTGACGGACACCCATCGCACGTGGGGCTTTGGATTGTGCTACTTGTATTTGCGCAATGTGAAAGGCCCGAAAACGGGCTGGTTTGCGAGGAAAAACCACTGTTTTGATAATAAAAGGGTCGAATATTGAAATTTTTGACTGACTTTGACAGTGACTGCCGCTCAAAGTGGGTGTTTTTCAGAGGTTCCTTAAATATGCGAAATCAAAAAACATGATTAATAATCATTTTCTGCGTTAAAATTATTCTTATTTATGAGAATTAATTCAAATATATTTCCTAGTTCTTTTTTATAGTTCATATATGTATAATTGGATTTTACAAAGTCTTTCGCTTTATATAGGGTCTTCATGTGTCTATCAATCGGCATGGAGAGTATCTCTCTGATTGAGTTCTCTATTTCATATATACTCCCTTCATCAATAGTAATGCCTATCTCATCAAAATCTAACCCACAAGCCCTTGTGACAATAGGTATGCCCGCGCCATGAGATGCAGCGGTTAAGACGCTTGGTGAGCCACCCTCGCTGATACTTGGAAATACAACAATTCCACAGATACTCATAAGTTCTGAGAAGCGCTCGCTGTCGACACGTACAAAGTCATGAAAAACGATTCTATCCTTTATATCTATAAACAATGCATCAAGATTCAAAGCTATTCTTTCTTCATTGTTTAATCCCGCTACGTGTAAAGTTACATTAGGGATATTTCTTATGGCTTCTAATGTATTGACCAAGCCTTTGTGGAGTGCCCCAGTAGAGCCAAACCATAAAATATTTTGTTTGAGGTTTTCATTTTTTTTGCACGAATAGTCTTTTCGCCTTTCAATAAAAAAGCTTGGTATATTAAAAACTTTTCCAAATTCTATGTTTTTTCTAAATGTTTCTGAAACAAAGTCATTTCCAAGGATTATGTAGTAATCTGATATTCTGTTTTGTATTGGCCAAGAAAAATTAACCTCACGTCCACCTAAAGTAGGCCATATGTTATATCTGTTATAAAAGTCAATTTTACTTCTGACGGTAGCAATGTTTGAGAAACTTGAATGGCAACCTGTACCGTATACAACAAAAGTACTATTTCTGCGCGTTGCTGAATTGGAGGCTGTCTCGAAAGGAAAGCCAAAGCCACAAATTAACTCATATTGCCATACGTCATTAATTGGGTCAGTATCCATCCAATCAAAAACGTCAACTATATAGCCTCGGCGATTCAGTTCTTCAGCCCAAGCTATAGACTCAAGAATGTTGGTGTGGGTTATGTCGTAAATAGCTTTTCTATAAAATGGGTGTATTATATAAGACAATAAGGCTTTTTTTTTGTGTTTTGTATTGAATAGGTTGTAAACTCGTTTCGGTTTATTTTTGATATGACTGCGCAACCAAGTGTGGCATTTTTTATAAAAAAAACTTAAATCAAACACAAGGTTTCTCTATTTTCCAATCTAAGCGTGGCGCAATAACTCCCCTTCTGCCTTCGCCTAAAATAGCAACAGGGCTGCTGCTGTCGTGTAATGTAAAAGTAATTTCTTCTGGAAATATGTCTAATATTTCAACTGCAGGAATGGTTGCTGCAACTCGAATTGAGTAGGTGCCAGACAATAGCCATTGGGTTGGTAAATATGATATTGCTATATATTCTCCTATTTTGTCATGATTGCCTAACTCAACATTAGGGCGCAAATCCAGGGTCGATGAAGTAAAAATTATTCCACTTGATATGTTAGAAAGTTCGAAACTTATAGAATAGCTGGTGCCTATTGTTAGTGTCTCATATCTTATCTCTAAAAGTGCTGGGTGGCTATTATCTATGATGCCATTTGAGTCTATAATTTGTATAGAATTAATAATTAATTTTTGTCTACTTGTGGGTTTTCTAATGGTAGAAGAGGCTGATTTATTCTCGGTGGTGTTGTTTAAATAATGTTGAATACAGTCATCAGTTGTTCCTATTTTATTTAATAGGCCCGATCGTAGAAGTATGCTCCTATTACATAATTGAGATATTGTTCCCATGTTATGACTAACATATAAGACAGTTCGTCCTTCACTACCTACTTCTTCAATTTTTCCAAGACATTTCTTCTGAAACTGCGCATCTCCTACAGCTAGTACTTCATCAACGATCAATATTTCCGGTTCTAGATGCGCTGCTACTGCAAATGCTAAACGCACGTACATACCACTTGAGTAATGTTTAACTGGTGTATCCAAAAATTTTACAACTTCAGCAAAATCTACAATTTCATCAAATTTTTTTTTAATTTCATGTTTTCGCATACCTAAAATCGCGCCATTAAGAAATATATTTTCTCGCCCGGTCAATTCAGGATGAAATCCGGTACCCACTTCCAACAAACTCGATACTCGGCCATTAATGATAATGTTGCCGGTGCTGGGATGAGTAATCCGACTCAGTATTTTTAACAGCGTAGATTTGCCGGCACCGTTTCGACCTATAATTCCGACCCGGTCACCATGTTTTATTTCAAAATTAATATCCTTGAGTGCCCAGAATTCTTCGGTATTTTCTAAGCTGGTATCGCCTTGAATTGGATGTAATAAACTCTTGCTGAGATTTTTAAAGCCTCGGCTCAGAGACTCTCCCAGACTGGTGTATTGGTAACAGCTTTGCTGTTGATGCTGAATAATATATTTCTTGCCCAGATTATCGACTTTAATTGCGGTGCTCATCAGGATGTAATTATGTAAGTTACAGGCTGTCGGCAAATTGCCGTTCCGTGTGCATGAAGTATCGGTAACCAATTAAGAATAATGACAAAGATATTGCATTGGATAGTAAAAATCCATCCCAGTAAATATTAGCGTTATCGCCTATCACCATCCAGCGGAAGCCATCTATAACGCCAACCATGGGATTTAATGAATACCACAAACGCCATTGTTCCGGTACGACTTGACTGCTAAAACCGACTGGGGAAATATATAGACCGATCTGTACGATAAAAGGAATTACATAACGAAAATCACGGTATTTTACGTTGAGTGCCGAGATTAGATAACCCAAGCCCAAGGCAGTAATGGCCGCCAGTAATAAGAATAAGGGCATCAACAGAATATAAATTGAAGGCTGGAACTGATACCATGCCATCAAAGCCAGTAATAGTATGAATGAAATCAGGAAGTCGACGATATTCACCAACAATGGTGCCGTAGGTGCGATTATTCTGGGGAAATAGACTTTGCTGATCATCGCCGAATTATTTACTACCGCATTGGCGCTTTCGCTCAGCGTATTTGAGAAAAAATACCAAGGTAACATCGCTGTAAACACCATGATGGCATAAGGTGCTTCGCCTTCAGTAGGCAGTTTGGCGATTCTGCCGAAAATCACCGTGAACACCAACATTGTCAGCAACGGTCTGATGACTGCCCAGGCCGCACCGACGGCAGTTTGTTTGTAGCGGACTTTGAAGTCCCGCCAGGCCAGAAAATAAAACAAATCCCGGTATTCCCATAATTCACGTCCCGAGTCGCTCAGTGTTTTATTGGGGGTAATAACAATTTGTTGCCGGGTACTCATTTGATTATGCGGTTTGGCTGATAGCTTACGTGAAGTTTGACATAGGCTCAGGTCAAGTTCTGGCCGGAATTTAGAACTTGATCGCCGAACAAGTGTAGTAGAAATGGTGCACGGAACTGAAGTATTTTTGCTGAAGCGAATATCTTCAATGCCAATGCCTGACCGTTGCGAGGTGTATCGATCGGCCTTACACGGCTAGCGTACCGATCGTTTTTTGGGGAGTCCGGTATATTTGGTTTTGAACGGTGTGGTTTTAGATCGTAGTTTGATTGTTTGCTCATCGGTTTTCGGTTGAAAACTCGGTACCAAATGCTGCTTGCCATTGCCAATCAAATCCGCGCGCCCCATCTCCTTCAAGGCCTCCCGCAGTAACGGCCAGTTTTTGGGGTCGTGATAGCGCAAAAACGCCTTGTGTAGACGCCGCTGTTTAATACTTTTTGGAATCGCCATGTCCGCACTATTGCGGGCTACTTTGTGCAAAGTATCTTTGCCGGAGTGATACATTGCTGTCGCAATCGACATCGGCGACGGCAAAAATGCTTGCACCTGGTCGGCGCGGAAGCCATTGCGTTTCAACCACAGTGCCAGATTCAGCATGTCCTTGTCTTCGGTGCCAGGGTGGGCGGCGATGAAGTAGGGGATTAGGTATTGCTCCTTGCCGGCTTCCTTTGAATACTTATCAAACATCTGTTTGAAGCGGTCGTAAGTGCCCATGCCCGGTTTCATCATTTTCGACAAAGGTCCTTGCTCGGTGTGTTCCGGGGCGATTTTTAAGTAGCCGCCGACATGATGAGTGACTAATTCTTTGACGTATTCTGGCGTTTCCACGGCAATGTCATAACGCAAGCCGGAGGCGATGAAGATCTTTTTAATGCCAGGCAGTTGTCGGGCGCGCCGGTATAGTTTAACCAGGGGGGGTTGGTCGGTATTCAGGTTTTGACAAATACCCGGATAGACGCATGAGGGTTTGCGGCAAGATTCTTCTATTTTCGGGTCCTTACATGCCAAGCGCCACATATTTGCGGTGGGTCCGCCCAAGTCGGAGATGTGGCCGGTAAAGTTGGGCGAGGTATCGCGGATGGCTTCAATTTCGCGGATGATGGAATCTTCGGAACGATTTTGAATGATGCGGCCTTCGTGCTCGGTAATTGAACAAAAACTGCAACCGCCAAAGCAGCCGCGCATGATTAGAACGGAATGCTGGATCATTTCGAACGCGGGGATATTGGCATTGCCGTAGGATTTATGCGGCAGGCGCGAATAGGGCAGATCGAATACGCCATCCATCTCCGGTGTGGTCAGCGGCAGTGGCGGCGGATTAATCCATACCTCGCGATTGCCGTGACGTTGGATCAAGGCGCGGGCGTTGCCTGGATTGGTTTCGCCATGCATGACCCGCGACGCATGCGCATATAAAATCGGGTCATCCTTCACTGCCTCGTAGTCCGGCAGGCGGATCACGGTTTGAGCGCGCTGTTTGTTGGCGATGGGTTTAAATTGGATCAGTTTTTCATCCGCCGCTAGTTCAGGTTTAGCATCGCACGCCGGTTCTTCTTGATACGGGTTGATATGCGAAATCACCGCGCCCGGCTTGTCTATGTCGGTGGAGTCCTTCTCCATCCAGCCCTGCGGTACCTGTTTCACAAAATGTACGGTACCGCGGATGCCTTTCAAATCGGCAATGGTTTCGCCTTTGGCCAAGCGTTGGGCAATTTCCACAACTTGTCGTTCGGCGTTGCCGTAGACCAGTAAATCGGCTTTGGAATCTAAAATGATAGATTTGCGCACCTTGTCCGACCAGTAATCGTAATGGGCGATCCGACGGAGACTGGCCTCGATACCACCGATGACGATGGGGACGTTTTTATAGGCTTCACGGCAGCGGTGAGCGTAGACATTTACGGCCCGATCCGGGCGTTTTCCGGCTGCGCCATGTGCGGTATAGGCGTCGTTGGAGCGGATTTTCTTATCCGAGGTGTAACGATTCACCATCGAATCCATGTTGCCGCCGGTCACGCCGAAAAACAGCGTGGGCTGCCCCAGTCGTCTAAAGTCGTCAGCACTATGCCAATCCGGCTGGGAGATGATGCCGACCCGAAACCCTTGAGCCTCCAAAACCCGACCAATTACGGCCATGCCAAAGCTAGGATGATCCACGTAAGCATCGCCAGTTACCAAAATAACATCGCAAGCGTCCCAACCTAACTGCTGCATTTCCGCGAGTGTCATGGGTAGTTCTGGGGCCGGGCCGAAGCGGTGCGCCCAGTATTTTTTGTAACCGAAGATGTTGGGGGCGTTGTGTATCACAAGTTTATAATCCGATTGAAAGCATTGGGGTTATAGCGTTTTAAATCCAGCAAATAGACCGGAAACTCCAACTGGTATAGTTGTTCCAATCGCTTTGCTTTGCCGATGAGTTGTTTAATGCCGGGCTTTGTCATGGCTTCGCCGAAAGCAAAACCGATAATGTTACCCCGGTTGCGAACGGGTAAAAATAACAGTCGTCTGTCAAATACACGGCCGAGGTTCCAGGCTACTTGCTGGAACAAGTCTTTGTCGGTGCCCCATAAATTAATTACCAGCATACCGTCTTTGCTTAGTAAGGTTCGGCAGTTATCGAAAAAAGTTTCACTGCTTACTTCGGGAGCCATGCCGTCGTGGTCGTAAGCGTCTATCACGATTAAATCGTGTTGTTCGCTTTGTACCTTGCTTGCCTGACTCACATGCTGCGCCCCACACCCAATCTTGATTTTTAAGCGCGGATCGAATGGTAAGTCAAAATGACTACGCGCTACTTTTAATACGCTGCTACGAAACTCCACCACCTTTAATCGGCAATCGGCAAACTGATGTAACATAAATTTGGCGATAGTGCCGCCGCCTAATCCAATCATCAGTACTTCGGCGGGTGCCTCGTGAAACATCAGCCCGGCCATCATGGCGCGGGCATATAAAGAATGTAAGCGGTCAGGCTCGGCCAGCAACATGCTGCTTTGCCGGGCATGTGAGCCAAAATGCAGTGCTCGGACACCTTCCTTATCAACGATTTCAATAATGCCTTCGTCGTCGTGACTCTGGTGTACCACCAGGCCTTCATATTTGTACATGCGGGGCAGCGCTCGGTAACAATCCGGCTATTTTCCTTGAAAATCCGGCGCTTGTCTTGTTAATACTGCGTCGGCGACTGTTTAGTCACCTTGTAAAAACGAAGGGATATCGCGTCAATAAGGCTGGGCGTTACTGGGGCGAATTGTCTTGCACTGTAAATTGAAGGCCTGGAAGATGCAGTATTGATTGCCGAAAAGCGAGCGGGGAGTTAGAAGTTCCTGATTAGCAAGCTGCTTTACCTGAATACCTTGCACGTCCCCGAAATCGTCATTTCGGCGTACCCTCTGTGGGGCACAAGGGGAACGCCGAAATCCAGACTGCATGGATAGCTCGAAGCTTACCATCCATGGCAATCGATGCCCGCTCTAGTGCCCTTTGGCTATCCAGGCGGGCATGAGGGACTTTCTTGGTTTAGCCGATGCAGTTTATTGGTCAGGTAAAAGTCAGTCCACTCGATAACCTTCTTCCATGAGTACGCGTTTAACCACCGGGCGCGACAGCATCAAACGATAGTGTTTCATGCAATTTTCCGGCAGGGAAATGCCGATTTTGTCCGCCCAAAACTCCACGTAGAACAGGGCGGCATCGGCGATGCTGAAGGTGTTGAGCGCATAGCCTTCCGATGGCAGTTGTTTATGCAAAATGGCGAAACCCTGGTTAACAATGGTCAACCCTTGCGCTTTAACCGCGTCGTGATCGGCAGGGTTTGGTGTGAATTTCTCCGTGGTAAAAATTCTGGCAAAGCCTTGGCCGTGTAGGGTGCCCACTGCATAGTCCATCAGCTCGATAGCTTTTGCGTCGCCATCGGCATCGCCCGGCAACAGTTTGGCTCTGGGGTAAGTACGTGCCAGCCAGTAAGCGATGGCTTGAAACTCGGTCAAGGCGCTGCCATCGTTGCGGACCAGGGTCGGAATGGTGGCTTTTGGATTCAGTGCCAGGTACTCCGCTTGATGCTGATCGCCAGCCATTAAATTGATCAGATGAGCTTCGAAAACCAAATCAAGCTCTTCAAGTAATATGTGGATGCCTGTGGTGCAAGAGCCGGGTGTTAAGTAAAGTTTCATAAATTGTGCCGTCGGAAAATTTAGCCTTAACGACACTCTAGAAAGTAAGCATTTATCTCTAATGCAAAGTTCCGCCAAAGTAAGGCAATATCGCTACGCACGGCGCTCAGGTAAACCTGATCGGGTTTATGTTCGTCCGGGAAATTGGATAAGGCGCAGGAGGTGCGGTGCTTGTCCACCACCATCAACAAAAATTCGTCGATGAAGCCGTCAAATACCGCCAATAACGACTTAGTTAAATCTGCCAAGCCCTGATTGACGATGCTGGTCGAATGATCGAACGGTAAGGTCTTTAACTCAATAAGGGCATTTTCATAAGTTGTTTTCAAGACAATTAGTATATTGCGTTGAAAACAACCATCCCACTGTTGGTGCGACAAGTCATGGGCCAGTAGTTGATCGTAGTGTTTCTTCATGATCGGCTTTTGTTCACTTACGAATCGGCTAAATTTGCCGAAGCTGCTAGCGTTGAGTGTTGGATTGTTCATATCAAAGTCCTTTCTTTAGTGTGTTAATGCGGTAAAAACCCGATCGCTAGCTTCCAATGCGCCTTCCAAATAACCGCCTGCTCTGCCGGCTGTTTCCGTCCCACCGAAATACAATTTGTCTTGCCAATGATCCAATTGCAGTGAGCGATAGCCGTCGATGGGATGCTCGAAAAGTGGCAAACGATCGTCTGTCATTTGCGGAATTAAGCTCAACCCCAAGCGCTCTGCTAATCGGGTTATGCGGGGTTGATCGGTGGGCCATAGCCGAGTGGGGCCCAAGTCTGCGCTAAAGTCAGCAGGACTGGATGCGGATAAAATCCTGCCGCCGCAGCGTTCGCGAGCTTCAAACACGCCGATACTCGCTTTGTGCTTTAGCAGTTTTTCAGCCAAAGACAAACCGGATGGCCCGGCACCAATAATCGCCAGGTCTAGCATGCTCATCACACTGTCTATGTCGTTTGGCATAACAGCGAGTTGCTATGCCATAGGGGTAGCCTTGGCGCTTCGGTCGAGGCGCTGGGCATGATCAGCTTCTTGCGGAAAATATCCCAAACGCCGTCGTACCGTTGTTGCACCCGGATACTCCAACCCCAAACGATGGGTAAATGCGCCGGTGCCCAAATATAAAGATCCGGTCTGTCTGGTCCGGCGTTCTGCATGAAATACACAGTGTATTTTTCCAAAACGCTGATTGAAGCGACCGACTTGCCGGCAATTTGCGACGGAATGGTTTGGGTGACCGCGTGACTGAAAACCCGTTTTTGTTGATGGCCTTGTTGTTGAAAGGCCCCGAGCAGTGTTACTGCTAAATTAACTCGGGCAGTACCAATATACAAAACCGGGCTGCCGACAAAAGCCTCGGTATCCAGTAATGTCATCGTTTCACCGTCGGTAAAGTGTGCTGTTCGGGTTGATTCCAGCAACTGTAAGACCCCCAGTTGACTGCAAAAGCCGGCAGTGTCCCATTCCAGTTCAAAATGGGGGCTAATGCTTAGCATCGGCGTCTCCTCTGCCAGACTTACTGCGGGGGCAGCTATGCTGGCCTCGAGCAAAGTCAAACGGTTGCAATTGACTAGTTGCGGGTGATCTGCGGGAGTCAGTAAGCTGTTTATGAGTTGTGTGCCAAGCAACTCGCTATCCCAAACAAATGCCTGTGCCCGTTGGATATCCACTGCTGTCGCAGCGGACTGTTCAGGACTTAGGCGGTAGTCCCCCAGTAAGCCGTTTTGCAGATCATCCTCCAAATTGCCAAGTCGCGTATCGGGCAAATTGGCTGTGTCGATGTCATAACGCAGGCCAGCTTGTATCATTGGCTTGCTAGGTTTGGGCGGTGCCGGCGTCGGTCGGGGCAGTGGATAACTGTGTTCCATGGCTTGGTTGTGAATGGCTAATGCCATCACTGCATTCAAGAATGAGGCCAAATAGTTGCTGAGGCCTGAGCACCGTTACAGTCATTGGTTGAGGAGAGTTAGGGGCCAAGTCAGACCTGCAAATCGATGTCAGGGATCCTACAAAGTCTGAGTACTTGTCACGATTACCCTTCAACTTTTGGTTTCAGCCGGCTTTACCTCCTCTTTCTTGCCATCCACGAAGAAGGCTTCTAAAGTTCTGGGTTATCTCCAGCGTATTTTAGGATAATCATGCGAAATCTATTTATAACCACGTTATTGCTAATCCCAGTCGCAGCTATCGCAGAAAACGATGCGTTCAAAAATATGGACAAAGCGCAAATGCAGCGGGTGATGCAGCAAATGAAAGCCATGCAAAACTGTGTGAAAAGCATCGAGAAAGCCGACTTGCAGGTCTTTGAAGCCCAGGCTAAGCAAATGAATGCCGAGGTTAAGAGCTTATGTGCTGCCGGAAAACGCGATGCAGCGATGGCCAGAGCGATGGACTTTGGTAAGGAGGTCGCGGCCAACAAAGCTATGCAGAAAATGAAGGAATGTGGTGAGGGAGTAAGCGAAGCCATGCCTTTGCTGCCCGATGTTGCAGAGCCTCAGAACCCGAACGGTAAGTCACGGCATGTTTGCGATCATTAAGTGTTAATGCACCATGTTGGTTAGTTTTTTCTCAGTTAAATTTTACGGTTATTTGCTTCTAACCCGCGCCAGCCCTGATATAATCAGATTTTTTTGATGGGGGTTTTTTATGGCTGTTGATCTGGTAGAGTTAAAAGCGGTTTTAGCGCGGATGGAATCTGCTTTGAGTAGCATCACAGAAATGGACTCCGAAATACTTGAGTTCATTGATGCCAATTATTCGGATTTGTTGAACGACCAAAAAATGGTGCAGGTGTTTAAAAGCGTCGGCGATGCCGAGGACGAATTGCAAAGACAGTTAAACTTCTTACGCCTTCGTCTAACCGCCGGCATTCCGGAGTTTAAAGAAGTTTGCGACGCGGCTTAAGCACTATTCAAAAAGCGTTTCGTAATTGGGTAAAAAGGGGAAGCGATGAGTTTGGCATATCTGCGAAACCGTCCTCGCTTCCCCGAACATGATCAGGTCCAGCCGCATTCCCTTTCATGACGTGTTTCCTCGTTCAGGACATCTCTAAAAAATGATAGGCTTTTGATATTGCCTCAGTGCAGCCCGTCCTCGAAGCTCTCAGCGCATTCCAAACCGCGTTTGAAGTAGGTCGCTTCTCGCCTTTGTCGTCGCTTTTCGCTGGCGGCCTGGTATCTTACTGCTCTGGCCTTGAAACGCGAGATTGCTCGGTGCTGGGGCGACTAAAAAATCCGTCGCTGAGTCAATAAAGACTAGGCTAGACATTTTCTGACGGTTTGCCTTGACCGGCTGATTGTTCATTTGCGCTAGCATCGCGTAAAATCGCCAGCCATTATTACGCCCCCATTGGAGACCAAGTCATGAAATATCGTTTAACCGTCGCACTGATGATGGTCGCAGGTTTGGCCTGTGCGGAAGAGTCCAAAGAAGAATGGAGCGAAACTACCTTAAAAGACGAGACCATTCAGAAAATTCAGCAAGCGCAATACACCTATAAAAAATGTGTTGTGGATACCATGCAAAAGCCAGAGTTTGCCAAGATGGAAAGTCGTAACGCTACCGATGTAATTATTAAATCGTGTGAGCCGACCCTAGGCGAGATACGTAAAGTCTACGCCGATGCCGAAGTGCCGGGTGTGGTTGCTGATCGGCATTTGAAGAAAATGCGGATACAAGTGACGCGTAACCTGTTACAGCAATTAATGTATGCGGAAGCCGCGAAGAAAGCCGGTATGCCGAGTAACTGATCTTTTTTCTAACACCTGTCTCTAATGGCTTTGTCGTAAAAATATAGTTTTATTCTGTTGCGACAAGCTTGGAGATTAGATGGCAAAGCCCTTGTTTCAATTACTAATCAACACTTGTTTTTCATGAATACCTACACCATCGATTTATCCTTGCGTCCGACCACCTTCGATTTGTGGCATGTATGTTTGGCCGGCACCGCCTCACTGTTGGCCTTAATATTGATTGTGGTTTTGGTGTCGGTATTGTTGGGCCTGCGTCGTTGCAAGTCAGCTGCGCCAGTTGTTGCTAATATCGCGCCGCAACCGGAAATCAAAATCGTCGAAAAAATCGTCGAAGTGGAAAAGATTGTTCAAGCGCCAGCGCCGGAACCGGTAATTTTAAAAGAAGCGACTCCAGATGCTGCGCTGCAGCTATTGAGCTTGTTACAAAAAGAAGCCCGCTTTCTCGACTTTATCAAGGAAGACGTCAGCGCTTTTTCCGATGCCGAAATCGGCGCGGCCGCGCGGGTGGTGCATCAAGGTTGCAGCAAGGCGGTCAGCGAGCATTTCAGCTTGGCACCTGTCAGCAATGATCCTGAAGGTAATCGCGTTACCCTGAACAAAGGCTTTGATGCCGCATCATTCCGTTTGACCGGTAATATCGTCGGCGACGCGCCATTTAGTGGAACCTTGGTGCACAAGGGCTGGCAAGTCACCGATCTGCGTCTACCCAAATTGACTGAAGGCCATAACGCTAAAATCGTCGCACCGGCCGAGGTGGAGTTATGACAGCGCGTTATTCGGTTGGCATCGATTTGGGTACGACGCATTGCGTGTTGTCTTATGTCGACCTTGAGGCTGGCGACGATCAAGTGGTCTTGGATGTATTAGCGATTTCGCAACTCACCGGTCCAGGCACCATAGAAGACAAGGCGCAGTTACCCTCTTTTACCTATCTGGCTCATCCGTCCGAAATCGCCGAAGGTGCCACTGCGTTACCGTGGACAGCGAAACCGGAATATTTGGTTGGCGAAATTGCCAGGAGTCTGGGTAGTAAAACTCCGATTAGATTAGTGTCAAGTGCCAAAAGTTGGTTATGTCATGCCGGAGTCGATTGCAAACAAGCGATTTTGCCGGTCGAAGCCCCTGACGATGTGGAACGGATTTCACCGTTTGCGGCGACCAAAGCTTATCTGCAACATTTGCGTGACGCCTGGAACCATCGGTTCCCGGAACATAATTTACCAGATCAGGATGTCACCATTACCGTGCCAGCGTCATTCGATCCTGCGGCGCGCGAACTGACTGTCGAGGCGGCGCGCTCGGTGGGTTTGGGCCAGGCGGTATTGCTGGAAGAGCCGCAAGCCGCCTTATACAGCTGGATTGAAAGTAGCGAAGGCGATTGGCGCAATCACGTACAAATCGGCGATGTGATTTTGGTCGCCGACATCGGCGGTGGCACAACGGACTTGTCGCTGATTGCTGTAACCGAACAGGACGGTAATCTGCAACTTACCCGGGTGGCGGTCGGCGATCATATTTTGTTGGGCGGCGACAATATGGATTTGGCCTTGGCCTACACCGTGAAAGCCAAGCTGGAACAAGAGAGTGGCAAACGTCTGGAATCTTGGCAACTACAAGCCTTGACGCATGCCTGCCGGGAAGCGAAGGAAAAACTGTTCAATCAACCGGAATTGGGCAGTATGCCTCTAGTGGTTGCCAGCCGGGGATCGTCCTTAATCGGTGGTACCTTGCGTACCGAACTGACCCGTGATGAATTAAATCGCCTCTTGGTCGAAGGCTTCTTACCGTGGGTACCCGTCAGCGAGGGACCGGTGGTGAGGCCGCGCAGCGGTTTGCGTACCGCCGGTCTGCCTTATGCCCAGGATGCGGGTATCACCCGCCATCTGGCTGCATTTTTGTCGAGGCAAAAAGACGCCACCGGCGAGCTAGCCGATCATGTCTTGCCAGAACATGCCAGCTTTCTGCATCCGACTGCGGTATTGTTCAACGGTGGGGTACTCAAAGCCGGTTTGATGGCCGAGCGTTTGATGCAAATTTTAAATAACTGGTTGGAAGCCGAACAGGCCGCCCCGGCTAGACTATTGCAAGGCGCCGATTTGGATTTGGCGGTGGCTCGCGGAGCGGCTTATTACGGATTTGTGCGCAAAGGGAAGGGTGTACGGATCAAGGGTGGTACGGCGGCGGCTTATTATGTCGGGATCGAGAGTTCCATGCCTGCGGTACCCGGTTTGCCGGCGGAAATCGAAGCCTTGTGCATCGCGCCGTTTGGCATGGAAGAAGGCAGTGAACAAGAATTACCTAACGATGAGTTTGGTTTGGTAATCGGCGAGCCGGTACGCTTCCGTTTCTTTGCCTCGAAAACCCGCCGAGATGATGTGGTCGGCGTGCGTTTGGAAGATTGGCAAGACCGCGAACTGGAAGAACTAGACGAGATCGAGATTACCTTGCCGGAAGAAGGTCGTCATCCCGGCGACATCGTGCCTGTCCATTTATCTGCAGCAGTTACTGAAGTGGGTACTTTGGAATTGAAAGCCGTTTCCAAACGCGATCAACAGCGCTGGAAAATTGAGTTTGATGTCCGGGCCGGCGAGGCTTGATAGCAATTCTGAATAACGCAGCGCACCATCTAAAGTAAATTTCGCTTATTGTTCCTATGCTCGGCGTCACTGCTATTTAGTTAAAAACGAATGGTTGCCTCTTCCCCTGGAGAGGATTGGGGGGCGATAAATAAGCAAAAGCTTTATTTCTATTCCCTCATTTCAGTCATCCCCTTGAAGGACGCGGGTTTTTTCCGTAACTAAACGGCGGTACTGCCGTGAAGGATTGGAACCTTATGTCTGGAATGCAAGTAGTTGCTTCCTGAAGCAAAGCCTTAACAGGACCCCAGATAAGAAAACCCGCTTCTTTCCAAGATAGAGGCGGGTTTTTTATTAGGGCCAGCTAAATCTGAAGCCTTATTGCTGTTGATAGTAAGGCTGCTGGTACTGTTGCTGTGGGTATTGCTGATACTGTGGGTTCTGTTGCGGATACCGCTGTTGTTGTGGGTAAGCTTGCGGGTATTGCTGATTCTGCTGAGGGTAATTTTGTTGTTGGGGGTAGCCTTGTTGGTACGGTTGATTTTGCTGCGGATAACCTTGTTGAGGGTAATTCTGTTGCGGATAGCCGCCGGGTTGTTGATTCGGCTGGGTTTGCTGTTGCTGCGGTTGTGGCGCGGCGCCGGCATTTTGATTGGCGTTTATTGCCAGTTCTACCCTTCGATTGATCGCGCGGTTGGCATCGCTGGTATTCGCTACTTTAGGTGAGCTCTCGCCCATGCCTTGCTGGGAGATGCGTAAGCGATTCACGCCATGTTGTCCTAAATAGTTCGCAACACTGGTCGCACGCGCTTCAGATAAGCGTTGGTTATCTGCATCGGAGCCCACGTCATCAGTGTGGCCGGTGACCGAGATAGTCGATTCTGGGTAGCTGGTCAACACTTTAGCGACTGGATCCAGAGCATTTTGGGCTTCGGGGGTTAAATCGGCTTTACCGAACGCAAATGTGACGTTGCTGGTGCTGGGCATGTTCAAAGTCAGCTGATTTTGTGCGGTACGCTGGACTTCAATACCGGTACCTTGCAGCGATTGCTGCATCTCTTCCTGTTGTTTATCCATGTAATAACCGACACCGGCACCCACCGCCGCACCTGCTAGTGCGCCAAGGCCGGCGTTTTTCCAGTCGTTACCACCGAATAAAGTACCCGCACCTGCACCCACTGCCGCGCCCACGCCAGCACCTTTACCCAGGTTGCTCATGCCGGACTGCCCGGTGTAGGGATTCGTGGCGCAGGCTGACATTAAGCTGGTACTGATCGCTATGGCGAGTAATTTTTTATTCATTTTTGGTGTCCTCGATGGTTAGCAAAACATGTTGATTTCGGCAGCTGGGTTCCGAGGTTGTTTCGACATTAGAAACTTGGCTGCCAAAAGCAGGGCGATTTAAAACTTATATTCTTAAATCGTTCTTAAAAACGACTTGTAAGCGGAGAAATGGTTTTGTGAAGACTTGGTTAAATGCAATCAGCGCTCCAGCGGTGGTTGGTTTTCGCCGGTTTCGTCTATGTGCAGCGATTCACCGACCGACAGACTGCCGGGTTTGTTGTGCAAGGCGTTTTGTCCAAAGTAGACTTTGTTTTCCCATTTGCGTAAACGATTCAGCGTGGTCAGCGGTTCTTTGCCTGTTTCGGCGGTGAGCGGGTCTATGGTGGGCACCGAACAGCGGGAGCAGGGTTTGGGTAGTCTAAAACTAATATCGTTGATGGTAATCCGTCGCCAAGTGTCCTCGGCATAGCTATCGCACTCGGCGACCACTAAATTCGGCCGAAAGCGCTGCATGTCGAATTCCAACTGCATGGCTTGGTTGAGGGCGTTTAAGGAATTCTCTGAGACGATCAAAAACGGAAAACCGTCGGAAAAAGCAGTCTGATCGGTGTCGAAAGCATAGTCCGGATCAACCTTGCGGATGTCGTGATCGGCTTGATAAACCAGCCGGCAGTCGCCTTGCAAAAACTCGCTCAGCCATCTGTCAGCCACTTCGCCGCAAGTCTTGGCGAGACAACGATCATCCCAAATGACCACCTCAATCTCTTCCCCATCATCAGCGTCTAAAGGCAGGGCTAAATCGGCTTGGTTTGGGGCTGACAGAATCAGTTTTTCGTCGACAATCCTGGTTTTGATCAGTGCCATTTTGGGGAAACGGCGTTGGCTGAGAAATTGCGCGTTGTTATCAATAAGCATCCATTTTCTATCGTACAGCAAACCTTTACTGTCCACCGGCCAGTGATCGACAGAAATACCAGCTAGCGATTTGACTGGGTATACAAAAATTTGACTGAGTGTCGGCATGTTAATTTGCGTTTAGCTGAATAGCAGATCGGTTTGAGTATGCAATAAATGCTCGGCTAATGACTTTTCGATGTTATCGAATTTGATGCCGTAACGGCTGTTTTCGTGATCGCAATGCACCACCGCGGCCTGAATATCAAAACGCACGCCATCGTTGAATAACAGATACAAACATATACGCTTATTTTTACCAAGTTTTTTCTCGCTGAATATCGCCGCGCCGCGGCTACTGACATCCCGCAACACAACCGGAAATAAGCGCGGAAACCATAGGCTTTTTACCTTGACGGCAGCGCGAATGTCGTTGCGTCGGTAGCGAACTGCACTGCGCTTGTTAGACCATGAGCTATCAATCGTAACCTCTTGATCGAGAAAATCTAAAGAGAAATCTGGCTCTGACATGGCAAACGCGGCGAATGTAAAGGTGGCTAAGTATTGATGTTAAACCGTTAAATTTCAATAGAGATTGGCGATTATTGCTTAAGCCTGGTCGCAGCGAATCCGTTAAAATGACGCTTTTGTTTCGCGCCGTCCCGAATTATGAAAAAAAGTACGATTATTTTGTTTTGTTTTGGTTGGATTGTAGCCATGGCAGTAAGCCAAGCAATTGCCGCGCCTGCCAAGAAAACCGCAACCGTAAAACCGCAAGCCATTAAACCTGCTGAACCGCCCAAACAGGTGGTAAAGATCGCTTACTTTAGTCAGGAACTGGCGGCGCCGGCAGCTTTATCCAACCTGGACCCCTTTATTCAGAATAAAGGTCAAATCGGCGCCGAATTGGCGATTGCCGATAACAATACCACCGGGCAATTCACCGGCCAGCACTACGAGTTAAAAAAAGTCGTGCTCCCGGTTGGCGGTGATTTGCAGCAGGCTTTCAATCAATTAGGCGAAGATATAGGCCTGGTGGTGCTAAACGTACAAGCGGATCAATTGAACAAACTGGCCGACTTGCCCGCCGCGAAAAACAAATTGCTCTTCGATGCCGCCACCAGCGACGACGAATTACGCAACACCGACTGCCGCCATCAAATATTGCATATACTGCCCAGTCGGGCTATGCGTGCCGACGCCCTCGCGCAATACATGCTGAAAAAGCGCTGGCAAAACTGGTTTTTGGTGATTGGTCCAACCGAGGAAGACAAGCTGTATGCAGCCGCCATTAAGCGCGCAGCGAAGCGTTTCGGTATCAAGTTGGTCGCTGAAAAAGCCTGGACTAATGCTTACGATGCCCGCCGCACCGCGCAATCCGATGTACCGGTATTTACCCAGGTCGACGATTACGATGTGTTGGTCGTCGCGGACGAGCAAGGCTTGTTTGGCGAATATCTGGATTATCGAACCTGGAAGCCGCGTCCGGTGATCGGTACCCAAGGCTTGGTGGCCACCGCTTGGCACCGGTCTCACGAACAATGGGGCGCGGTGCAATTGCAGAATCGTTTTAAGGATACTGCGGGCCGTTGGATGGAAGAACAAGATTATGCGGCCTATTTGGCTGTGCGCGCGATAGGGGAAGCCAGTGTCCGCGCTAAATCCAATCAAACGCCAGCGATCAGGGACTATATGTTCTCTGCGGCTTTTGTTTTGCAGGGTTACAAAGGGGTGCCTCTATCATTCCGGCCATGGGATGGCCAATTACGGCAACCGATATTGTTGGCGGCACCCCGTTCGTTAGTGGCTGTCGCGCCGGTCGAGGGCTTTTTACATCCAAAAACTGAATTGGATACTCTAGGCTACGACCAACCAGAAACCGCTTGTAAATAAGCTGATCTAAAAACCTCAGAGGATGCAAGCATGAGCGATAAACGGCGCATGGAGATCAGTCAATCGGCGATTAGCGGTGTTTTGGGCGTGGAAGAGGCAGGGCCGATAAAATCCGCGCCAGCGCACAAACCCTTCAAGATCCAAAGTCGTTATCAACCGGCCGGCGATCAGCCGACGGCTATCGCGGAACTAGTGGACGGCCTAAACAACGGCGAGTTGCATCAAACCTTGTTGGGGGTTACCGGCTCAGGCAAGACCTTTACTGTCGCTAACGTCATTCAGCAAACTCAGCGTCCGGCGATGATTATGGCGCCCAACAAGACCCTGGCAGCGCAGCTTTACGGGGAGATGAAAGAGTTTTTTCCGGACAACAGCGTCGAGTATTTTGTTTCCTATTACGACTATTACCAACCCGAGGCCTATATCCCAGCCTCTGACACCTTTATCGACAAGGACGCCTCGCTAAACGAGCATATTGAGCAAATGCGCCTATCGGCGACCAAGGCCTTGCTGGAACGGCGCGATACCATCGTGGTTGCCACTGTCTCGGCGATTTATGGTTTGGGCGAGCCGGAATCTTACTTCCAGATGGTCTTGCATCTGGTGCGCGGCGACATGATCAAACAGCGCGATATTTTGCGGCGTTTGGCTGAGATGCAGTACACCCGCAACGATACCGAATTGCGACGCGCGACTTATCGCGTGCGCGGCGAAGTGATCGATGTATTTCCGGCAGAGTCGGAGGAGCAGGCCCTGCGGATTGAGTTGTTCGACGACGAAATCGAGCGCTTATCGATGTTCGATCCGTTGACGGGCGAGGTCACTCAGCGATTGGCGCGCTTCACACTCTATCCGAAAAGTCATTACGTTACCCCGCGCGATCAATTACTAACTGCCGTGGAAAAAATTAAATTGGAATTGGCCGAACGATTGGAGCAATTGCGCGACAACCACAAGTTGGTTGAGGCGCAACGCCTGGAGCAGCGCACCTTGTTCGACATTGAAATGATAATGGAAGTAGGGTATTGCTCGGGTATCGAAAATTATTCCCGGCATTTGTCTAGCCGCGCCGGTGGCGAATCGCCGCCAACCATGTTCGATTATCTACCCAATGATGCCTTGGTGATCATCGACGAGAGTCACGTCACGGTGCCGCAGATCGGAGCAATGTACAAAGGCGATCGCTCCCGCAAAGAAACCTTGGTGGAATATGGCTTTCGCTTACCGTCAGCCTTGGACAACCGGCCGCTGAAATTTGATGAGTTCGAGCGGATCGTCGGGCAGCGGATTTATGTCTCTGCGACACCCGGACCCTACGAAAAAGAACATTCCGGTGCGGTGGTGGAGCAGGTCGTACGCCCCACCGGCTTGGTTGATCCTATTGTTGAGGTGCGGCCAGCAACCAGCCAGGTTGATGACCTATTGTCTGAAATCTCCAAGCGCACCGCCGTGCAGGAGCGGGTGCTGGTCACCACCTTAACCAAACGTATGTCGGAAGACTTGACTGATTATTTAATGGAACACGGCGTCAAAGTGCGATATCTGCATTCCGATATTGAAACCGTGGAGCGAGTGGAAATCATCCGTGACTTACGCTTAGGGGTGTTCGATGTGTTGGTCGGAATCAACTTATTGCGGGAGGGCTTGGATATTCCGGAGGTCTCGCTGGTAGCGATTCTGGATGCGGATAAGGAAGGCTTTCTGCGCTCGTTGGTATCGCTGGTACAAACCATAGGTCGGGCCGCGCGCAATGCCAATGGCAAAGCGATTCTGTATGGCGACAAAATTACCCGTTCGATGCAGTTGGCCATCGATGAAACTGAACGGCGTCGGAATAAGCAGACAGCTTTTAACAAAGAACACAATATCCAGCCCAAAACCATTTTTAAATCAGTCACGGATATTCTGGAACTCGCTATTCCCGGTTCCGGCGGCTCCATCGCCCATGCCAGAACTAAAGTCGCCGAACCGGCGGGTAACTATAAGGCCATGACACCAAAACAGGCCGCGAAAGCCCTGAAACAGCTTGAAGAAAAAATGTATCAGCACGCTAAAAATCTGGAGTTTGAGGATGCTGCGCGGGTTAGAGATCAGATTAAATTGTTGCAGGCGGAGATGGTGATTTAACCTGCACGCGTTTGTATTGAGTGACTTTAAACAGACGACACCTAAGTCCCATAGGATTTTTTTCAAGGCCTTGGCTAGCGTGGCTTTGTACCGATTTAGGGCTTCGCAATTTTTAGTCCAGTTTTAGTCAGGATTTTTGGGAACTTCCAAACCCATGGAATCGGCCATTCGCTGATCCGAGATATCGAACCACCCGTACGGGCAGAAATGCTTCCAAGTGGCGACTGAGCCGTTACGAAACACTTTGATCAGCTCCGCTGGGCGTCTCGCGTTTTTCTCTGAAGCAAGCTGCTGGGAGAGGTAGAGGTAATTCCAACAAACGGCTGCATTCTTAGGCAAATTTCGCCAATCTCTTGGTCTTCATTTTCGTTTTGCATGAAATCTGAGCTGTGACCAAAAGAAACGCCCTTGGAAAATTTGTTCGAGATCTCGACCTTGTTGAGCTGTTTCTCGATTGTCTGCCTGAACTCAAGGATGTCACTGTATTTCAAGGTGAAGAGCTACTTGGGAATTCGTATTTCGCCAAAAACCTGGGGCGTTTAGAGCCTAAACTCTAGCGCTGGATCCCGTCGCCTAAACTTCCCTATACAGAAGAGCTCATCTTCGTCCAGCAATGATTTCTTAGTTTCTTTGGCTAACCACAGCACTGACCTAATCAAGCCGAATGTAGACTAGGTCACAAAAACGGATACTAACCTCCATCATCATTCGCGATATAGGTTTATTACGGCTATGCTGAGCTGACAAAAATAAACCGCTCCTAAAGTCTTATTCATTCTGAAATGCCATGTAACTGCTACTGCGTTTTCATGATTTCACTGGCTTGCAGTTTTTAACTAAAGAATTTCGATGAAAACTAGGTTATTCTTTTTTATATTGTACATTCCTAAATGTGTTTTAGCAGATTGGCAAGTTATGTATGGAAGTCAAGATGCTGCATTTGCTGCGTGTTATTCTTATGCGAAATCTGTGGGATATAATTCAGCAGCGGCTTGCTATATTTTTCAAAACTGGACTTATGGTGCCCAATGTTTAAACAATATTCTTGGTTCTGTTGCATATATGCGCTATCCGTATTATGTGTACAATACGTTCTGTCCTATAGGGTTCAAAGCGAACTGCTCACTTGTAAATCAAAATCTTGATACGACAGGCAATCAATGCATTACTGCGTGTCCAGCCAGCCAGCCAGCCAGCCAGACCTTAGATCCCAAGACAAACCAATGCTACACAGCCTACCAATACCAGCCTAAAGCACTTGGGAAGCCAGTCCAGGAAAAATGCGTTGGTAACCCCTGCGACCCCTCCACCGGCAACAAATACCAAGCGGAAACCGACTTTGAAAATGACGGAATTGATTTGGGTTTTACCCGCCATTACAACAGCGGCGCCTTCGATGTCACTGGACCGTTAGGTTATGGCTGGAGTCACCAGCTAGCGCCTAGTCTGGAAATTCTAACCGGCAAGATTTTTATCCATCAGGCAGATGGCCGCGCCGAATGGTTTGTTTTCAGCAACGGCCTTTGGCAAGGCGATGCCGATAGCCTGTTAAGCCTGACGCAGGGCACTAGTGGCTTCGCCTTGACTGATCAACTGGGCGTGGTGGAACACTATGACACCACCGGTCGCATTGTATCCCGTGCTGAACTGAATGGGCGAACCACCTCATACAGCTACGACAACAATCAACGCTTGGCTAGCGTCACCGGCCCCTTCGGCCATAGCCTGCAACTGGCTTACGACAACAGTGACCGGATCAGCAGCGTCACCTACCCAGACGACTTGAGTAGCCGATATCAATACGATAGTCAGGGCAACCTGAGCAAAGTGATCTATCAGGATGGCAGCTTCAAACTTTACCATTACGAGAACACAAGCTACCCGCATGCGCTGACCGGCATCACCGACGAAAACGGTAGCCGCTATGCAACTTGGACTTACGACAGCCAAGGCCGAGCTAATTCATCGCAACATGCCGGCGGTGTTGAACAGGTGGCGCTGAGCTATAACAACGACGGAAGCACCGATGTTGTTGATAGTTTCAATGCCAGTAGGCACTACACGTTTCAAACCATTTTAAATGTTCAGAAGCTGACCAGTATTAGCCAGCCCGCCGGTGCCGGTAGTGTTGCGGCAACCCGTACCCAAACCTACGATGCCAACGGCAACCTCGCCAGCCGCAGCGACTTCAACGGCAACCTCAGCTGTTACGCCTACGACTTAAGCCGCAACCTGGAAACGGCTCGCGTGGAAGGCCTGGCGGCCGGTTCAAGCTGCCCGGCCAATCGGAGCACTTTCATGCCGGTGGCTAATAGCACTGCTCGTAAAATCATTACAGTATGGCATGCCAATTACCGCTTGCCGATTCAAATAGACCAAGCCGGCCAGCGCCTTAGCTTTACTTACGACGCCGCCGTCAACTTGCTGACCAAGACCAGCACCGACACGGCAAGCCAACAGAGCCGCAGTTGGAGCTATACCTATAACAGCCTCGGCCAAGTCTTGACCGCCAACGGCCCGCGCACCGATGTCAACGACATCACTAGCTACAGCTATTATGCGGATACTACGGCCACTCACCATATCGGCGACTTGTGGAAAGTCACCAACGCCCTGGGCCATATCACCACCTTTAACGCCTACGATGCCAATGGTCGACCGTTAACCATCACCGACCCCAACGGCCTGGTCACCAACCTAAAATATGATGCCCGAGGTAGACGCATTGAAAAGAGCGTGGGCGGTGATCTAACCAGTTACCAATACGACGCAGTCGGTAATCTGATTAAAACCACACAGCCTTCCGGCGTGGCGGTCCGCTACAGTTACGATGCCGCGCATCGGCTGACCGACATCCAAGACGATGCCGGTAACAGCATTCATTACACGCTGGACACGATGGGTAATCGTATTCACGAGGATGTCGTCGATCCTGCCGGTCATTTAATCAGGGCCCTAAGTCGTGCGGTGGATGCCTTGAATCGTTTGCAAACCGTCAGCGGAGGACAATAGTATGAAGAGGGGGCGCCGTATAACGCTATCCCTTTCAATCGCCGTTCTGCTGTTGCTGTTGCCGATTCCCCTTTGGGCGGCGGCTAATGATCCCAGCATCAGCTACCAATACGATGCTATGGGCAACCTCATTCAACGCGCCGACGGCTTAGGACACGTCACCACCCAGCGTTTTGATGCCTTGAATCGGCTCATCAGCCAATTGCAGCCCGCCCTAAACGGTACCGACACCCCAGGTGAGGTTCAGTATCAATACGACGCGCAAGGCAATACAGCCCAGATCACCGATCCTAAGGGTTTTACGACGGACAACATGATTGATGGTTTAGGCAACCTGATCCAACTGGATTCGCCCGATACAGGTACCAGCACCTACATCCATGATCAAGCGGGGAGTCTTGTTAGTAGAATCGATGCGGCCGGCGTAGCTGCCAGGTACCGTTACGATGTGGTCAATCGCCTTATTCAAGTCCAGCATGCCAAGTCAGGTGCTACGACCGAATCCGTTACCGTGCAATACGACCAGGGTACGAACGGTTTAGGCCGGCTAAGCAAGATGCGCAATAACTCCGGCCAAATCACTACCTGGAATTATGATCGTCAGGGTCGGATCACCGGCCAGCAGCAAACCACCGGCCAACTCAATCTCAAGCTGCAAGTTCAGTACGACAACGCCGGTCGCCCGCAAACCCTCACCTATCCTTCTGGACGGGTGGTGGCCTACCATTACGATGCCACCGACCGAATCAGCCAGATCGATGTTGACGGGGTTCCGGCCATCACCGGCATTATCTGGCAGCCTTTCGGCAGTGTGCAAAGTTGGACTTGGGTCGGTAGCGGCAATAGTTATGTGCGCAGTTACGATCTGGCCGGTCGGGTGACCTCGGTGACACTGGGTGATAAGACCCGTAGCCTGGAATGGGATGCCGGCAATCGGATAGTCCAAAGCGTCGATAACCAGATGGCTTTACCGGCCACCGCCGCCAACCTGCAAACCTACACTTACGACAATCTCGACCACCTCATCCAGTACCTCAATCCCAATACCCGGCAAGACTACAGTTACGACCTGGCTGGCAACCGTACCCGCCGCACCACAGATGGGAATGTCGTCGACTATGATTACGCACCCAACAACAACCAGTTAGTGGCCACACCCACTAAAAGCTTCAGCTATGATGCTATAGGCCGGGTCATCAATGATGGCGTCATCCAATTCAGCTACAATCACAGCGGGCAATTGAGTCAAGTCGTCACCAGCATGGGCCGTACCTGGTACTACTACAATGGTTTGGGCCAGCGGGTGGGCAAGTGGGTCAGCAATACGCAAGATTTGGCTGGGGATGCCGATCATGACGGGAAGATAACCGCTCTGGACATCCGTAAAATCGTTGTCATGACCCAAGGTACAGCGCCCATTGATCTAGCTGCGGACTGTAATCGCGATAAAGCCATCAGCTTGGCGGATGTGGATTGCGGCGTACGTAAACGAGGGAATATCGACCAATACCCATTGACATTCACTCATTATGTCTACGATCCGACTGGCCATTTGATCGGCGAGTATCGGCAAATCGGCCGCCCTAAACAAGAAACCGTCTACCTTGGCGATACCCCGGTTTTGATCCTGATGCCGGGCACCACCACTCCCGGGGTCTACACTATCGATACGGATCATCTCAATACGCCACGCGTCATCAAAACTCAGGCCGGGGCCATCGTCTGGCGTTGGGATCAGTCCGAGCCCTTTGGCAGCACCCAGCCAAACAGCAACCCCAGCGGTCTAGGCACGTTTACCTATAACTTGAGATTCCCAGGCCAATATTACGACTCGGAAACCGGCTTGCATTACAACATGGCCCGCTATTACCATCCAGACTTGGGGCGCTATTTACAATCCGATCCGATTGGGTTGGCGGGGGGGCGTTAATACGTATACCTATGTGGGAAATAATCCGGTTAATGCAATTGATCCGCTTGGCTTAGATTCTATCTATATCAACTACGATTACTACCCTGTAACTACGCCGATAGGAAAGTTACCTTTGGGCCATGGTGCGGTTGTTTCAGTTGATCCAAATTCTGGCGATACTAAATATTACGAATTTGGCCGTTATGGTGACGACAATGGAGTTGTTCGTGGCGGAAAAATCCCGAACATTTCCTTTGGAGAAGACGGTGCACCTACAGAAGATTCACTCAACCGTCTTTACGATTTCCTATCTCATAATTTTGGGCATGATGTCCATGTAACCGGAACGTACTACCCAAACTCTGATTACAAAGGAACAATTAATTTTGCTGAACAGTTTAAACGTCAGCATCCTAAGTACGATTTGTTAAACAACAATTGTAAAACCTTTGGTAAAGCCGCTGCTACAGCCTGCCAGGAGGGCTCATCATGCAAGTAATTACTCGTGTTCCTTGGGTTATATGCGTTCTTCTAATTGGGATTATTCTTTGGTTGGCTTTTAAAATCATTGATCAATCTGTGACTCTTGATTACCAAAAGCAGTATGCAAACCAAATGGCTGAGCAACGCAATTTGTTAGCAAAAGTTGTAAATTCAACCAGTATTGGCGCATCAGAAAGTAAAATGCGAGATTTGATTAACTCGGTAGCAAAGGATTCCAGTTTTGAGAAAGGGAAAGAAGAAATAGTGGCTGCACAAATTTCGTTTTTCTTTAAAGAGGGAAGGCTTACCCGCATTGAGGCTGATAGCGATTGAAATAATGGCATAGCTTGGGTTACATGGGGGCGTTAATACCTATACCTATGTTAGCAACACCCCCGTAAACCGCATCGATCCATCTGGACTTTTAGATATTTACGGATACCAAAGCCGTGGCGGTGGTTTGGGATGGAATACCCAATACCAATTGACGTTCGATCCTCTTTCGGACAATTTGCAGAAAGCAATATCTCTTCCTGCCTGGTTGAAATACACACTCAAAGTAATTCCCCAAATCGACACAAAACCGGTTGGCCCACTACATCCTATAAAGGATTTTTTACAGTGTGGAAAATTAGACGCTAAACTAAAAAAAGATTATCAGGATATTTACGGTGATCAGCAACGCCTTACGAGAGATGAAGCACAAAGTTTCCTGAATTCAATGACGGAAAAATATCCTGAAATGGATAACTTTTATCCATCGCCAACAGATATGCTTGACCAAGCCGAGAGCAACTCAAGGAATAGTTGGTATTACATGCTGCGTCCGGAATAGAGTACGATTTATGTCGACTGGCAATATAAAAAAACACGTTGCATTCTTCGTAGCTTATGTAGCTAGTTTTTTCATTCTATTGATTATTTTTTTAGCAGCAATGTATACGCAGGACAGGTTTCTTGATGTTGAGTATTTGAAATATACAGTAGTTCGTATGATTGGTGTATCTTTGATACCCGGCATTCTAGGCGCCATTTTCGCTCGTAGTAGTTATGTGGTCATAGGTTTATTTGGGCTACTTAGTGGGCCTCTTATTTCTTACTTTCTCATTGTTACATTTGCAAGTTAACGCGATAAGGTGTGCGTATAGGATGCTACCGACAGGCGCATCGGTCGCGTATGATTGCTTTGACACACTAAGACGGAACCCCCCACTGGTTCCGCCAAATTGTTTTAAATCCAAATTCGCCGCGATCAACCGTCGGCGGTGCTGGTCTCAAACCAAATCTTCCTTCTTACAATATTTCAAGACCTGACCCCTTGGACTCTTCATTCTTACAATATTTCAAGACCTGACCCCTTGGACTCTTTGATATTCTGGAACTCGCGATTCCCGGTTCCGGCGGCTCCATCGCCAATGCCAGAACTAAAGTCGCCGAACCGGCGGGTAACTATAAGGCCATGACACCAAAACAGGCCGCGAAAGCCCTGAAACAGCTTGAAGAAAAAATGTATCAGCACGCTAAAAATCTGGAGTTTGAGGATGCTGCGCGGGTTAGAGATCAGATTAAATTGTTGCAAGCAGAGATGGTGATTTAATCGGCACGCGTTTGTATTTAGGGATTCGGCCAACTATAGTTATTCCATTTTGCCGAGACTGCTAAGCCTGGTATTTGGCCCGCAGAGTCCAAGTGTAGTGGCGAGTTAATAACAAGAAAGCTCACAAACAGATGATTGCCGCCAAGAACCTTCTCAACGAAAACGTGCGCGTTTTAAAAAGTGAGGTATCCAAAACCACTTACCAGGGAGTGGGAATTGCGATACTGAGTATTGTCTGCGCGCTGTTAACCTTGAGTTATTACTACACCGGCGATATCTCGCTCAATGGTGTCATGATCGCCCAGTCTGAAAATTACGGTTTGTGGATGCTTGAAGCCATGCCGTTTATCTTCGGATTTTGGGGTCAATACTCCAGTTCTGTAATTGCCTACCAAGCTGGGGCGATGATCCTCGATCAGACCCAGGAATTGCGCTCTCGCGCCGAATCATTAGAAAAACAGGTCAGCTATTCCACCACCCACGATTCCGTGACCGACTTGCCGAACCGCGTGTTGTTTTACGATAGGGTGGAGCAAGCGATTTTGGCCGCCGGCAACCAAAATAAAATGTTGTCGATCTTGTTGGTGGAAGTCGCCAATTTTAAAGAGGTGTATGACACGCTCGGTCGCAACAGCAGCGATCTGATCTTGAAACAGATCAGCACCCGCTTGCAAAGTGTGGTGTTGGGCACCGACAGCGTTGCCCGCATCGACGGTAATATTTTCAGTGTGTTGTTGTCTGCGGTTGATAACGAAAGCGCTGGCCTCACTTTAGCAAAAAACATTCAGGCGGCTCTGGATCCGGCATTTAAAGTCGAGCGACTGAGTCTGGTCATCCACAGCAATATCGGTATCGTCAATTTTCCCGAGCACGGTGACGACGTTGATACCTTGGTACAAAAAGCCGGGGTGGCACTATTTGTGGCCGGCCAGTCGCACGAAGGTTATACAACTTATGCACCGTCCTACGACGATCATAGTCCCCGTCGCCTGACCCTCATGAGCGAACTGCGGCAGGCGCTTGATAAAGAACAGTTACATATTTACTATCAGCCTAAGGTGGCAGTGCAAACCGGCCGGGTTTACGGTGCGGAAGCATTGGTACGTTGGCAACACCCTAAGCATGGCTTTATCGCCCCCGACGAATTTATTCCGATGGCGGAAAGAACCCGCGTCATCAAACATCTCACGGCGTGGGTGCTGAAACAGTCGTTTAAACACTGTGCGGAATGGCGTAAACGCGGCTTAGAATTGATTATTTCGGTGAATCTGTCCGCCAAGGATTTGCACGATCCCGAATTGCCGGATGTGATGGCTGGCGTCGCGGCAGCGGCCAATATTAAGCCCGGCTGGATGATGCTGGAAATTACTGAGAGCTCCATTATGACCGATCCGGAGCGGGCGATGGAAGTGATTCAACGACTACATGAGATGGGTTATAAATTGTCGATCGACGACTTCGGTACAGGTTATTCGTCGCTGGCCTACTTAAAACGCATGCCGTTGACGGAATTAAAAATCGATAAATCTTTCGTTATGGATTTGTTGAAAAGCGAAAACGATGCGGTAATCGTAAAAGCCACCATCAACTTGGCGCACAATCTAGGATTGCAGGTCACCGCCGAAGGTGTGGAAAGTCAGGAGATCATGGACAGGCTCAGTAGTTACGAATGCGATCTGGCACAGGGTTTTTTGTTTAGTAAGCCGCTGCCGTTCGACGATTTTGCTGCGTGGTTGGAAGCTAAGCGCTAAGCACAAACACATTAAACAAAAAGGAGCAGCAATAATGTCCACAGCCTGGGCGGGGGGAACCGACGCCATTTTAGAACGAATGGACAAGATGACCGAGCTATTCGTGGCCGAGACCCGCAAAGCCATCTATTCCGGTGCATCCGCCACCCATTGCGACGACTGTGGTGAAGCCATTCCGGAAGCGCGGCGTCAGGCAATTGCCTGTAAGTATTGTTTGCCCTGTCAAATCGAGCTGGAAAAACGCTGAGCTAATCGGCTACTGAATCCGCTTAAATGGCAGATAGCTCGCCGCATCTTTTTTGTAATGTTGAATAGCCTGTTTTTCCCGTTCTACAAATTGCGCCACGGCTTTGGCAAAACCGGCATCCTGCAGCCAATGCGCGGAATAGGTGGTAACCGGCTCGAAGCCGCGGGAGATCTTATGTTCGCCTTGTGCGCCGGAATCGAAACGCGCCAATCCATGTTCTATGCAGTAGTCCAATCCTTGGTAGTAACAGGCTTCGAAATGCAGGGCGTTGTATTCTGCTTGGCAGCCCCAATAGCGGCCATACAGTGTATCCGCACCGATAAAACTCAAAGCCGCGCCGACATGGGTACCGTCCTTTTCTGCCAGAATGAGTAATAACTGCTCGGGCATAGTGCGGGCGATTTGCTTAAAAAACGCTAGATTCAGGTAAGGTTCCGAGCTACGTTTTAAGTATGTCAGCGCATAAAAGCGGAAAAATACCTGCCATTGGGCGTCGGTGACCTCTCTTCCCGGAACTCGCCGCAATACAATCCCTTGCTCGTCCACCCGCCGTCGCTCGCGTTTGATCATTTTCCGTTTATCGCTACTCAGGGTCTGTAAAAAATCCGCAAACGTCTGGTAATTCCGATTGAACCACTGAAACTGCACACCCTCCCGGACACTTAGTCCCAAGGCTTGCAGCAACTGAAGCTGGGCATGTTCGGGAAACAAGCAATGCCAGGAGGAAATGCCGCGTTGCTCAGCCAGCTGTTGGATATAACCCAACAATACTGCGCAGACTGCGGCTTGATCTACCTCCGCTGCGTAGAGTAGGCGCTGACCTTGGCAGGGGGTAAACGGAATAGCGCTGACTAATTTCGGGTAATAGGCTAGGCCATACTGTTGGTATGCTTGGGCCCATTGGTGATCGAACACATATTCGCCCCAGGAATGGCTTTTTAAATACAGCGGTAATATCGCCAGCAATTGCTGCTGATCCATAACCAGTAAATGCGCCGGCTCCCAACCGGTCTGTGCGCAAACCGCAGCGCTTTGTTCCAGTGCGAATAAAAACTCGTGACGTAAAAATGGGTAGTCGGCTCCGCTCAGCCGATTCCATGCGGCAGCGTCGATTTGCGCCATGCTGTCGATTTGTTTTACTTCCATTTTTAATCACAGTAGAGTTAAAGCGTCAAAATAACACCAAACTAGGGCTCATGACGATACAGAAACCATTTTCCCAGGCTTGCGAAAATAACAAAGAAGCGATTTTACAAGTTATCAAAACGGTCTTTAGCCAGCCGACTACCGTTTGGGAAATCGGTAGCGGCACCGGCCAGCACGCTTGTCATTTTGCCGAGAGTCTGCCGCATTTGGAATGGCAACCGACCGATAGACCGGAGAATCTGGCGGGTATCAATTTATGGATCGAGGATGCCCGACTCAGCAACCTGCTGCTGCCGTTACGCTTGGATGTCACCGATTCACAATGGCCGGTCGAGCGGATAGCCGCTTTGTTTACCGCAAATACCTTGCATATTATGAGTGGCGACGAAGTGAGGCTGTTATTCGAGCGGCTATCTATCTACCTCGCAGCCGATGCGACAGTCTGTATTTACGGTCCCTTCAATTATTCTGGCGCGTATACCAGCGAAAGCAACGCCAGCTTCGATTTGTGGCTGAAGGAGCGGGATCCTCAGAGCGGCATAAAGCATTTTGAAGACATCATGGGTTTGGCCGCCAACAGCGGTTTGGAATTGCAGGCCGACCATGCCATGCCCGCCAATAACCGGCTGTTAGTTTTGCAGAGGCGCGCATGAGAGAGGATACACGGTGCTAAAGTTGCTACGTGTTATGCTCCTGCCATGATTGAAATTTTCCAAATTCACGGAGTGGACAATGCAAAAATTAGTAACGATTTTCCTGTTAATCGCGACGATGGTGCTGCCCGGTTGCGGTTACAACACCATTCAAACCCAAGACGAACAAATCAATGCCGGCTGGGCGGAAGTGCTGAATCAATATCAACGCCGCGCGGACTTTGTGCCAAATCTAGTGAATACGGTAAAAGGTTACGCTAGCCATGAGCAGGAAGTGTTGGAAGCGGTCACCGCCTCGCGTGCTAAAGTCGGCAGCATACAAGCGACACCGGAGTTGGTAAACGACGAACAGGCCTTCGCCAAGTTTCAAGGGGCGCAAGGCGAATTAAGTTCGGCATTGTCCCGTTTGATGGTGGTGTCGGAGAATTACCCGCAACTGAAGGCCGATGCCAATTTCCGCGATCTGCAAGCGCAACTGGAAGGCACCGAGAACCGTATCACCGTGGCCCGCAATCGGCATATTGCGGCGATCAAGGATTACAACATCACCGTGCGCTCGTTCCCCAGTAATCTGACGGCGATGCTGTTTGGTTATAAAACCAAGCCTTCGTTTACGGTCGAAAACGAAAAAGCCATCTCGTCCGCACCGGTGGTCGATTTTGGTAAATAACTCGACCGGGTTTAACCGGATTATGTTCGTCGTTTTGCTGCTGGGGTGCCTATTGGCCAGACTGGCAAATGCCGAGCAAGCGCTGCCTGGTCTTGAACAGCGGGTGACCGATCTGACCGCCACCTTGACCGCTCAGCAAACAACTGGGCTGGAGCAACGCTTACAGGCTTTCGAGCAAGAAAAAGGCAGCCAGATTGTGGTATTGATCGTTGCCAGCACCCAGCCGGAAGATATTGCGCAATATTCCATTCGTGTGGTCGAACAATGGCGCCTGGGTCGCAAAGGTGTCGATGACGGCATACTGATATTACTTGCCAAAGAGGATCGTGCCACGCGCATAGAAGTCGGGTACGGTTTGGAGGGCGTGGTGCCGGATGTGTTGGCCAAGCGGATTATCGACGAGATTATGATTCCGTATTTTCGGCAGGGTGACTATGCGACGGGTCTAAACGCCGGCGTGGATAGCTTGATAAGCCTAATTCAAGGCGAGCCTTTGCCGGCACCTGCGTCGCCAAGCGCCATAGAGGGACCGATGAATCAATACTTGCCGTTTTTGTTTTTGGCGGCAATTGCTAGCGGCGGCATCTTGCGGGCGGTTCTTGGCAGATTTCTCGGCGGCTTGGTGAATGGCGGTGTGGTAGGCGTGTTAGTTTGGTTTTTGGGGGGCGGTTTGTTATTTGCATTGCTCTTAGCGTTCGTAGCCTTCCTGTTAACGCAAAGCAACAGTCGCGGTTTTCATGGCGGTAGGGGCGGCGGCTTCAGTGGAGGTGGGTTCGGTGGCGGCGGTGGATTCTCAGGCGGAGGCGGCGGGTTTGGCGGCGGCGGTGCTTCGGGGAGATGGTAGGTCATGCAAATCTTTAGACTCCTAAAACACATACTCAGCGGACCGTGGCGCGTGCACCTGGCGTTCCCCATACCCAGCCTGAAAGCCATCGAGGAAGCGATTACCGCTAGTGAAACTTCGCATTTAGGTGAGATCCGCTTTGTTGTAGAAGCTGCCTTGGACTTTGGTGATTTACTGCAAGGTATCACGCCAAGACAGCGCGCCATCGATGTGTTTTCGCAATACCGGGTTTGGGATACGGAGCACAATACCGGGGTGTTGATTTATCTGCTATTGGCTGACCGCGATGTGGAGATCGTTGCCGATCGGGGTATACACGACAGAGTGGGCGATGCGGTCTGGGCGCAGATTTGCCGACACATGGAAGCGCAGTTCAGAGTAGGACAATTCAAGTCAGGCGTGATTGATGGCATTGCACAAATAACGGTTGAACTGCAACAGCATTTTCCGGCTTCCGCCTCGGAAAACCCTAACGAAATATCGAACGCACCGCTTCTCCTCTAGCTCGATATAGTTGCCGTTTAGCGGCGATCATTGACGAGCCGTCCTCTTGAAATTTTGGTGGCTTAACCCTACATCGCCAGCGAAACATTCTGATTTTTACATGCAACAAAGAGGAGAATCGACATGAGTAACTTGAGTCCATTTGTTAGTCGCGGTCTGTTTGACGAACTGTTTCGCGATGTTAATCCGGGTTATTACATCAAACCGCTGCATGGCGACGGTTTGCTGGCGCAAATCAAGGTGGATGTGAAAGAAAACCTTTCCGAATTTATCGTCCAAGCGGAAATTCCCGGCGCGGGTAAAGAAAACATCCATGTAGATATCGACGGCAATGTGGTCGCGATTCGTGCGCAAATCAGCCAGCTTGATGCGGAAAATAAAGACGACAAATTGCTGCGTAGCGAGCGTTACTTCGGGGAAGTATCGCGGAGCTTTCAACTATCAGTCGAAATTGACGAAGAGGCGAGTAAAGCCCGTTATGAAAATGGCGTACTGACGTTGACCTTAACCAAGAAACTGAAAAAAAGCGGTCAGCGGATGGCTATAGATTAAGCGTTTGCCATGCTAATTATTCTATGGGAAGCCGGAAGTGAAAGCTTCTAGAATTTGGTAATTGGCTGTTTCACGGGTACACCGCTGTGTACCCGTGATGTGCGTGTCAGATTAATATACGTCTCTGACGTAGCGTTTATCTTTTTTCAGTTGGTTGACGTACTCAACCGCTTCGACGAGAGTTTTTTTGCCGTGTTCGCGGATTACATCGTGCAGCGCTTGGTCCACGTCCTTAGCCATCCGGTAAGCGTCGCCGCAGACGAAGAAGTAGCCGCCTTGCTCAAGCCAAGCATAGAGCTCGGCACCATGCTCTTTCATGCGGTCTTGCACGTAGATTTTTTCCGCCTGGTCGCGCGAGAAAGCTAAATCCAGTTTGGTCAGGATACCGTTGGTTTGCATGGCTTCGATTTCATCGCGATAGATGAAGTCGGTGGCAGCATTTCTGTCGCCGAAAAACAGCCAATTTTTCCCCGGGGCTTTACGGAATTCGCGTTCTTGCAGAAATGCGCGGAACGGGGCGATACCCGTGCCGGGGCCGACCATGATCATTGGCAAGCTATCGTCAGCCGGCACCCGGAAATTGTTGTTTGGGGTGAAGAAAATCCGTACATCGGTTTCCTCATTCACCAAGTCCGCCAAATAGGTGGAGCAGACGCCTTTATGTTGGCGGCCATGCGCGTCGTAACGCACACTGGCGACTGTTAAATGCACACTGTCCGGATGCGTCTTGCCGCTGGATGAGATCGAGTAAGCTCTGTGTTGTAACGGTTTTAGCAGACGGATAAACTCCGCAGCGGAAAACTCCACACCGGGGAATTGCAGTAACAAATCTAGAATGTCGCGGCCCCAGAGATAATTAGTCAGCTTTTCTTTGTCGGCTGATAGCAGTAAGGCGTTCAATTCCTGATCACCGGAGCGGCTAGCAATTTCTTCGAGCAGTTCCTTACTGGGTAATTTGATCTCGAAATGGGTCCGCAACGCATCCGACAGCTTCATTAGCTCGCCATTGACCGGTTCGTCTTCAGCGCCACTACAACCGATTGCTTTAACGATTTGCGCGACCAGATCCGTGCAGTTTGTCGGGATGACGCATAAGGCGTCGCCGGCTTCATAACTAAGGCCGGAGCCAGCAATCGAAATTTCGTAGTGGCGGGTTTCTTTGGAAGAATCCAAAGCAGTGACCACTCGGTTGACGCGCATTTTGGCTGGGAACGGATTTTTGCGGTTATAAGTCGATTTGCTGCTTGGTGCATCGGTATCCACCACCGCCACAGTACTGGCCCCTTCGGCCATCAACGGTATAACTTCGCTTAACCACTTCTCCGCCGGGGCTTCGAAGTCCACATCGCAATCCACCCGCTCATACAGGCGATTAGCACCGAGAGCGGCTAACTTATCATCCCAATCTTTACCGGCTTGGCAAAACAGGTCGTAACTGGTGTCACCCAAAGCCAGCACCGCGTAATTGACATTCTCCAGACGTGGTGCGGCATCGCCGTTGGCCGCCTCCCAAAGGATCTCGGCGTTATCGGGCATGGCTCCCTCACCGTATGTGCTGGTAATGATCAGCAAATATTGCATGTTGGGTAATTGCCCGATCTCAACCTCATCCATGCTTTTTACCAGTGGTTGTAAGCCGTGCTTTTTGGCGGCGCTGGCGGCATCGTTGGCTAACGATTCGGAATTGCCGGTCTGGGTACCGTAAAGGATGTGAAGGATGCGGGCATTGGTTTGATTGACACTGCCGGCACTTTGCAGGACATGGCTGTGCATGCCGGCAAAAAAACCGCCGAGCCAGGCGCGTTGGGTATCACTAAAAGGGGCGTTTTGGGGGATAAAAGGTGATTTCATTTAATTACCATCTATAGACAGAGTCAGGCTGTCCAGTCACTGTATTTGGTTCTTGCCAGCGCGGTCGGCGGGAGCGTGGCACGCACCCGCCATTGGCTTAGGCAGACTCACTTTCCAGCATGTCTTTAACGATCGACAGGCTTTCCAAGCTAGCCAGGTTTTTATCGATGGACGGCAGACCGGCCAAAGCCACGTGGTTGAATCTATCTTGCTCGATGATCCAGGCCGTGGAGCCTATCGAATAGATGCTTTGCACATCGCGCAGCATCAGTGTCATTTTGTAATCGTTCAAACGTTTTTCAGCCATCAACGCGGCAAGTTGAGCATCGTCGTATTGACTGTAAGCTTCGCGGATATTTTTGATCAGCGCATCTTGTAACTTACGTGGACGTTCCATTACTAAATTGTACGCGTGCTGGTCGACCAGCGCATCCGATAAGGGCTGGCCGGATTTAACAAGCTGATCGCGGGCAATTTGTTGAGCTTTATCGATTACCGCATAGCTGTTGATCAATTTCAAAGTCAGGTCGGTGTCTGTCTCACCGTAACCAGGAATTGCGCCCTGGAACAGCGGTAAGTTGCTCTTATAAGCCCGCTGGATTTGCTCGATTTGTTTTTGGGCAAATGCGACTGACAACTCTTCGATCATGGCTTTGCGATCCATCGCTTTGCTGAGATATTCCGCGGTTTGCGTGCGATTTAGCCACAACGGTAAGGCAAATTTGAAGTGCTGACGCTCGTTAGCCCAATTAGCTAGAATGGCTTTGGCTTTGTCTGAACCAGTATGCTCGATGTGTTGCTCCAGCATGTACAGTACAAATTGTTCATGGCTGCTGGCAGCATCGGTGTCATCCGTTAGATTGTGAATGGACACCGAGGTGTCATCATACAAATCCTGTAAACGGTTATCCGGATCGTACTGATAGGCATTGCCGCCGGACATGCCAGTGCAGAAACCTTTACCAAAACCGCCTAGATTCAACACCGCACCATTGATCATGTATTCGCAGGCAAAGTCACCGACGCCCTCGACGACGGCCATCGCACCGGAGTTACGTACCGCAAACCGATCTCCCGCTTCGCCGTTGATGAAGGTTTTTCCGCCTGACGCGCCGAACAATGCAAAGTTACCGATCAAGACATTTTCGCCCGGCAAATTGGAACCGCCACCTGGTGACTTGATGACGATAGTGCCGCCGCAAGCGGTTTTGCCAACGCCATCATTGCAGGTGCCGGTGTGTTCCATGCGCATGCCGTCATTGTTAAAAGCCGCATAGCTTTGGCCCGCTGAGCCATGGGTGCGGACGATAACCGTATCGTCGGCAAGATAACGGCGACCGTGTTGATTGGTGTAGATAATGTTTGAGGCAGCGACTTGATCGGCGGACAGTTCATAAGCCAACATCCGCTCCAGATCGACAGCCGTCTGGCCGCCGACGGTTTTGTTGCGGTTGTTCAATTTGAACTCGTCGCCTTCCACTATGACTTGCTTTTTGCCGCTTTCAAACAAAGCAGACTTAACCCGTGCGAAAATCAAATCATCGATGGCAAAGTCTTTTTCCAAATAAATCGGTTTCTCGATTTTGATGACCGTTACTTCCGCCAGCAGTTTTTGTAGGTGAATTTGGCCGACCATACTAGGGTGATCCATCAGATGCAGCAGCTCGGTTTTACCGCGAATTTCCCGCAAACTGGTGTAACCCAAGTCAGCCAGGATTTCCCGCACTTCGTGGGCCAGATTCATAAAGAACTGCGCCAACACCCGTGGGTCGCCTTTGAATTCTTCATGAGCGGTAGTCAGGCCGGCAGGGCAGCGGATGTTGCAGTTTTTTGCCATCACGCAGCGCAGCATCATAAGTGAGGTAGTTCCGAACTCGAACGAGTCGCCGCCTAAAATAGCCGATTTGACGACGTCGGCACCGTTTTGATGAGCGGCGCTACAACGCAAAATCACTTTATCGCGGAGGCCGTTCTCTGCCAGAGCTTGATGGACTTCGGCGATACCGATTTCCGGCGACCGGCCAGTGTTTTTCAAGCTGGTGACGGCTGCCGCGCCCGTACCGCCAGTGTTGCCGGCGACATTTATGACATCGGCCCCTGCTTTAGCAACGCCAACCGCTATGGTGCCTATGCCTTCGGACGAGACCAGCTTAACTACTACCCTGACGCGGGCCGCTTTGGCGTCATGGATAAGTTGCCCCAAGTCTTCGATGGAGTAAGTATCGTGATGCGGAGGCGGGCTGACCAATTCCACTTTCGGGGTGCCACCACGCAAGGCGGCTATCTCCACAGATACTTTAGGCGCCGGCAATTGTCCACCTTCACCCGGCTTCGCGCCTTGGCCGATTTTGATTTCGATTTCTTCCAGATTGGGGTCGGCCAGATAGCCCGCCCAGACACCAAAGCGCCCGGAAGCGAACTGTTTAATTTTGCTGGAACGAATCGTACCGAAACGGCTGGAATGCTCGCCACCTTCACCAGAGTTACTCATGCCGCCTGCGATATTGGTGCCTTGCGCCACAGCTTCGTGGGCTTCAGCCAGTAAGGCGCCATGACTCATCGCTCCGGACGCAAATGCCGGGGTAATATCATGAGCGGGCTGCACTTTATCCAGCGCTATTGGCGAGCGGGCAGGGCGGACATTGTTCAGGTAATTGTAAATCAAGCTATCGCTATCGCTGACCCGCAGTTGCAGACTGTCGCTGTCTGTAGTCAAGCCAAAGTCATTTGCTGCGAAACGGGCTTGCAGATGTTCGGCTAACTGTTCGAGGCGCGCTTTGCTTGAATTTTCTGAAAACCGAATATCAAAAACCGCGTCGTTAGTTTTTTCGATGCGCAGACCGCGAATCAGGTAGTTATTGTTGCCGTGCAAATCCTGGCTACCCAACAAACTATCAAAATCGGCCTTGGTGTTGGCATTGCTGATATCCGCTGGAAAATCCATCACATCGCGCAGCGCAGCCGGACGGTTGGCGCGTTCCTGCGTCAAATTATGGGTAAAACTGCGATAAGCAGGAGTGATGCCAAAAGCGTCGATCTGGGCTGGTGTGCGTTTTTCGTAGCCGAAGTCCAAATAAGCGGTATCACTCGCCTCGGCTGCTTGCTGAGACGGTAATGGTCTCGGGCTAGTTGCCGCACTCTCTCCTGCTGCGGAAGGCGGTATGTACATGATCGCTTCATCGGTCATGTTGATATACTCACGTACCGCTGTATTGCCGAATGTATGACCGGCACCTTCGTTACGCTCCTTGAATAAACCCAGGAACGGGATATCGTTTTCACTTTTTACCGACAGTGCCTTATGGTGCCATTCGGTTGCACTGGCGGCGATGTCGGTATAGCGTACCCCCCCCACCGAGGCGTTGATATTCGGGAAATAGGGTTTTAATTTCGGTTCGTCAGTATCCAGATAATTAGATTCGAAGAACTCGCCGCCGATATAGCTTTCCGCAGTACACAAGCCGAATTTGCCCATGGTTTTCATCAGCGATTTTTCCACGCCTTTTTGGAAGCTATACAGGGCTTTTTGTTGTGCGGCAGTGTCGGTATATTCGGTTATTACTCGGTTGTGCACACTGAGCGGGCAGATAGCGGATGCGCCGAAACCGAGAATTGTGGCTACGTCGTGCGGGCTGGCAGCCTGGCCGGTCTCCATGATCAAGGAGCTATTGAAACGCAAACCGTGTTTGACCAAATGCTGGTTCGCTGCGGCAATAGTGAGTAGTGCCGGTATAGCGGCTTGGGCTTGGCTGATGTTGGCGTCGCTCAAAATGATGATGCCGGTATTGCTACGCGCTGCTTGTTCGACTTGTTCGCAGACCGACTGCAACGCTTGCTCAAGAGCCAGCTCGCTTTTTGCGGCATTTTCAAAGTCCGGGCTGTATAGAGCCGCTATGGTCGTGGTTTTTACCTGACTTTGTCTGCGAATTTGCTCCAATTGGGTGCGTTGCAAAATGGGCGATTCGATCATCAACTGCTTGCTATTCTGTGGCGCAAACGTCGGTTTGGCCCCCAAAGCTACGCGCAAAGTCATACCATCGCTTTCCCGCAGGGAGTCCAGCGGCGGATTGGTGACCTGTGCAAAGCGTTGGCTGAAATACCGGGACATTCCGCCCTCGGCAGCGCTCAACGCATTCGGCGTTAAGCCATAGCCCATGGCAGTTACTTTTTCCAAGCCGGTTTGCAGGATAGGGTCGAGCAAAAATTTAAAGCTTTCTTGGTTTAAGGAATAGGCAGTGTGGCGCTGATCGATATTCAGTTCATGCTCGTTGCTAAGTTCGGACAATTCAACTTTTGGCAATTCGTTGATATGTATGCAGCTTTGTTTCAACAATGCTTTGTAGTCTCTCTCCTTAGCCAAACGCTCCATAACTTGATGGCTGTTGTAGGACTGGCCAGTGTTGTGGTCGAAATACAGCATGCCACCGGCTTCGATACGGCCGCGTCGCAGGACTTGTTTCGGCGGAAAATTGATCTGTCCAGCTTCGGACATCACTGCCAGGTATTCGGCCGTTTCCACGGAACGCAATGGACGCAAGCCCAATCTGTCCAAGCGGGCACCTACACGGATACCATCGTTGAAGATTAAGGCTGCCGGGCCGTCGTTTTTTTCCTCGTAGAGACTGAAATACTCCAGCATGGCGCGCACGTCTGCCGACAAGTTGGTATCGTTTTCCCAAGCTGGCGGCATCATCGCTAAAATTGCGGTGACGATATCCAGTCCATCTTCGTTAATACGTCGGGTCAGGGTTTGGTCCAGTCGGCCTGAGTCGGATTGGCCGCAGGGGAATACCACATGCTTGTTGTTTTGCCGAGCAATAGCGTTTTCGCTTAAGCGGTTTTTCTTGTCGGTATTCAACTCGCCGTTATGCGCCATATACCGAAATGGCTGCGCCATCATGGTCGCTGGTGCGGTATTGGTTGAAAAGCGAGTATGGAAGAACAGGGTACTGATTTCATGGTCGACATCGTATAAGTCGACAAAGTAGGGGATGACTTCAAATGAATTCAGGCGGCCTTTGTAAACTTGGGTACGCGAACTCATAGACAGCGTATAGAAGCCTTTGAGTTCAGGACGCGTGAAGCCGTTGGCTTCTATGGCTAACAGTGCGGATTGAATATGTTTTTCAAAGGCTTCATGACTGGCGCCTTTCAGAGATTCTGGGCGACTGAAAATAACTTGCTTGATCGGAAGTTGTGCTCTCAAGGCGGCAGCGTTCAGCGCCGAACTGTCAACCGGCACTTCTCGCCATTTGATTATTGGCAAATCGAATTCTAGAAATTGTTCTTCAACCAGCTTTTGCGCTTCTGAATCGTAATGAGCGTGATCTTCCGGGAAGAAGAAATTCGCCACACCGAATTGCCCCAAGTCCAGATTGGCATCACCAGTGACCTTACGGAAAAACGTCAGAGACAAATCGATATTAACGCCAGCACCATCGCCTATCCCTTCGGCGCTCATGCCGCCGCGATGCGGGATGGTACACAAGGCTTCATGCGATTTGACCAGGAGCTCGTGAGTCTGCTGGCCGTCCTTCCGGGTGATAAATCCGACACCGCAACTGTCCTGAGAAAGATCAGCGTCGTAAAGCATGTGTACTGCGTTAATTTTCTGGGCGTTTTTAATCATTGCTATCCAGATCCTCTCTTACTGATTAAATGCGCTAATCGGTATCTTCCTTACCATTAGTGCCGTTTATGGTTTTTCTGCCTGCTGCGTGTTAGAGTCACCGCACGCAGCGCGGACCCCCTAAATAACTTCGAAATTTCAGTTGGCGAAACTTTGTAATAATATCATGCGGACCAGGCCCTGTCATTCCGGAAAGCCGATGGCGGCTTTGTTTTCTCGTCGGCCTTTAGTTTTAAAACTTTGTGAAGAAATATGAAAGAACAATTTGATGTGGTGATAGTCGGCGGGGGGATGGTGGGCTCGGCTGTCGCCTGTTGTTTGGGTGGTAGCGAGCTGAAAGTAGCCGTCATAGAAGCCCAAGTACCCGAAGTGTTTTCCCCCGAGCAACCTCATGATTTAAGGGTTTCAGCATTAAGCATCGCCTCGAAAAACATCCTGGAAACCGTCGGTGCTTGGGAAGGTGTGACCTCACGACGCTATTGCCCCTTCAAGCGCATGCGAGTTTGGGAAACGGCGGGGGACACTACCTTCAATAGCGAGGATATTCGCTACGCCGAGTTGGGCTATATCGTCGAAAACCGCATTACCCAATTGGCATTGTTGGACAGATTGCCTCTATTCGATAACATCGAGCTATTGATGCCGCAGACTATCAGCAAGTTGATTTACGACGGCCAGACATCCGAATTGGCATTGGCGGATGGTCGAGTCCTTCAGGCAAAGTTGCTAGTTGCGGCGGACGGTGGGCAGTCGCGAGTCAGACAGGCAGTAGGTTTGGGTGTTACTAGTTGGGATTACAACCAACATGCTTTGGTGATTTATATCGAAACTGCTTATCCGCAGCAGGACATTACTTGGCAACGCTTTGTGTCCAGCGGTCCCCAGGCATTTTTGCCGCTGACAGGCAATTATGGTTCTATTGTCTGGTATCAATCGCCAGACGAGGTCAGGCGCTTACAAGCCTTGCCTTACCAACAATTGCAAGGAGAGTTGATGGCGGCTTTTCCCGAATGCCTGGGTGAAGTCCGACAGATTCTGGGAGTGGCGAGTTTTCCGCTGAAGCGGCAGCATGCGCAGCGCTATGTTAAACAGGGTGTGGCGCTTGTGGGAGATGCAGCGCACATGATTAATCCATTGGCGGGGCAGGGCGTCAATATTGGCTTGCTGGACGCGGCGGCATTAGCGGAGATTCTGGTGGAGGCCAGCAAGCGCGGTAAGAGCGTCGCGGACCTTGCGGTGTTGCAGCGCTACGAAGCGATGCGCCGTAACGAAAATCTGAAAATGATGACCTTGATGGACGTGTTTTATCGGTCGTTTAGCAATGATATTTTGCCGCTAAAACTGTTAAGAAACTTGGGTCTGGGCTTGGCTCAGCGAATCACCCCTGCTCGAAATAAAGCGATGAAGGCTGCTATGGGTCTGGAAGGTCGTCTGCCGAAATTGGCGCGTGGTGAACGATTGTCAGTCAGGTAGCGCCTTCAGCCTTTCAGGTTCAAATATCTCAATATCGTCGTGCGTATTTGGGCTTTTTTGGTCTCGTTGGTGATTGGCAATGACTGCTGATCGCTAATGTAGAACATGTCTTCCGCGCGACTGCCTATCGTGGTGATCTTGGCGTCATGAAGTTGGATGTCAAGCTCCGTAAAGGCTTTGCCTATCGTTGACAGTAGTCCTGCTCGGTCTGTGGTAACCAATTCGATGATGGTGTGATTGTGGGACGGATCTTCCAAGAACGTAATGCTGGTTTCGATCGGGAAGTGCCGTGCCTGGCGCGACTGTTTGTGAATATTCTTGGAGGCTTTAACTTTTTTGGCTATCAATCCGTGGCGTAGGGACGTGCAAATATGCACTTCCCGATACAGGTCATTAATGGCTTCCCCGGACTGCTCCAGTACTTGAAAGCTGTTCAACACATATTGATCCGCAGTCGTGATAATTCTGGCGTCGAGAATGGTCAGGCCCAGGTGGTCGAGGGTGGCGGTCGAAATCGAAAAAATTTGCGATTCGTTGCGGGTGTACACGAAAATCTCCGCGCTGCCGCGCTGGGTTTGCGGTCGCAATAGCACCAGCGGCAGTTCGCTTTCCTGGCAAGCCGCGATCGCAATTGTGTGCCAAGCGATTTCGTCTGCCGAATAGCGTAGAAAATAGTCGTCACTGAGATGTTGCCAGGACTGGGTAATATTGGTTTTTGAGATGCCCAATTTCAAAAGCTCATCACGGGCTTCTTTTTTGTTTTCCTTTACTCGCTCGGAACGCGCCACCGGATTTTGTAGTCCCCGGTGTAAGGCTTGATGAGTAGAAATGTACAAATCTTTCAGCAATACGTCTTTCCAAGCGTTCCACAAACTGGGGTTTGTGGCGCGGATGTCCGCCACTGTCAGTAAATACAGATAATTTAGGCGCTCTATGCTGCCGACTTCCAAAGCAAAGGTGTGGATGACGTTAGGGTCGCTTATGTCTTTGCGCTGCGCGGTCATCGACATCAACAAATGTTGGCGCACCAGCCAGGTTATCAGTTTGGTGTCATGGCTGGATAGTTCGTGTTGCTGACAGAAGTTACTCGCTATGGTTTCGCCAAGCGTGGAGTGGTCCCCGCCCCTACCTTTGGCTATGTCGTGAAACATGGCGGCAATGTACAAAATGTCAGGCTTTGAAATCAGCAAGAAAATGTTATTGCAAAACGGCAGCTCTTTATTGTGTTTGGCCAGGGAAAATCGCCGTAAATTACGGACCACAAATAGAGTGTGCTCGTCAACGGTGTATATATGAAACAAGTCATATTGCATCCGAGCGACGATGTTCGCGAAATCGGGTAGATAAGCAGCCAACACGCCGTAGCGGTTCATGCGTTTGAGCTGACTTGTTATGCCCCGTGGCTGCCTGAGAATGTCCATAAACAGCCGATTGGCGTGTTTATTGGTGCGGAATTCGGCGTTAATTAGGTGGAGGTTCTTGCGAATCAAGCGAATGGTGCTTGCGCGAATTCCCTTCAACGACGGCGATTGCTGCAAGATTAAAAATATTTCCAGCAAAGCCAGCGGTTGTTTCTGAAATACGTCTTTATTGCTGACCTCTACGTAACCGTCTATGGATGAAAAATTGGCGGTAATTGGGATGGGGGCCAAGCTTTCTTTATTGCTTATCAGTCGCTCGTTTAGCAACTGCAACAGCATTTCGTTCAATCGCTCAATATCTACCACAGTTTTGAAGTAAAACTGCATGAATTGCTCTACGTCCGGCTGTTCGTTTTTATCGATGTAACCGAACTGACTGGCGAGCTCGCGTTGGTAATCGAATATCAATCTGTCTTCGCAGCGGCTGGTCAGGTTATGTAGGGCAAAGCGTAGGCGCCAGAGAATGTCGCGAGCGGTAATTAGATTGTCGTATTCGGATTTGGGTAAAAAGCCGTATTTGATCAGTTCTCTCAGGGACGAAGCGTTGTAGTGGCGTTTGAATACCCAACTGATCACCTGCAGGTCGCGCAATCCGCCCGGGCCCTCTTTTATGTTAGGTTCCAAATTGTAAGCTGTGTCGTGGAACTTACTGTAGCGCTTTTGCTGTTCAGCCATTTTGGCTGGAAAAAATTGCTCTGAGGGCCAGAGGGTTTCGGCATTTACCTGGTGTTTTAAATCGTTAAATAGCTCAGCGTTGCCAGTAATCAGGCGCATCTCCAGTAGGCTGGTGAACACGGTTTGGTCGTCATGGGCTACAGCGAGGCACTCAGTGACGTTACGGGTGCTTAGTCCGGGTTTTAAGCCGATATCCCACAGAAAATTGCAAAAGCCGGATACTTGGTGTTGATAATCGATAGGGTTGGCTGTGCCGAGTAGTACCAAAATATCGATATCAGAATAGGGGAACAATTCCCCTCTGCCGTAACCGCCGGTAGCGATAAGACTGTGACGATTAGTGGCGGTGTCGAGGAAATGGAGCCAGCAGGCAGTCAATAGATTGTCGATAAAGCGAGCTTTCTCTGTCAGCAGTCCGACGGTCGCCTGATCCGGATTAAAGCGCATTTTTAACTGCGCATTTTCCTCGATAATCGCAGATTTGAATTTGGCGACCGGATTGTCACTGGTGAAACAGTCGAGAAAGTCGCTTTCGGTAAACAGCGCTTGACTCACAGCTCTTCCTGCCTCAGCGTCAAAATTTCGTAGCCGGCGTCGGTAACCAAAATGGTGTGTTCCCATTGCGCGGACAGGCTTCGGTCCTTGGTTACCGCTGTCCAACCGTCAGCGAGGATTTTCATGTGGCGTTTGCCTTGATTAAGCATGGGCTCTATCGTGAAAATCATACCGGTTTCGAGTATTTCGCCTTCGCCGCGTTTGCCGAAATGCATGACATGCGGATCTTCATGAAATTTTTTGCCTATGCCGTGGCCGCAGAATTCTCTGACAATCGAATAGCGGTTGGCTTCGGCATGCTTCTGAATAGCGTGGCCTATATCGCCGAGGCGGGCGCCTGGCTTGACTTCCGCTATGCCTAAAAACAGGCATTCCCGAGTAATATCCACCAATCGTTTGGCATGAGGGCTCACGTCGCCGATACAGAACATCTTGCTGGTGTCGCCGTGATAACCGTCCTTAATTACCGTAATGTCGATATTGACGATATCGCCGTTTTTGAGTTTTTTCTCGCTCGGAATTCCATGGCAAATCTGCTGGTTGATTGAGGTGCAAATCGATTTAGGAAAGCCGCGATAATTTAAAGGGGCGGGAATGGCTTGTTGCACATTTACGATGTAATCGTGACAGATTTGGTCAAGCTCTTCGGTGCTTATTCCGGCAACGACGTGTGGAGCAATTATTTCAAGTACCTCGGCGGCCAGTTTTCCAGCAACGCGCATCTTGTCGATTTCTTCGGCGGTTTTAATGGTAATAGTCATCGGCAGGTGGCTAATTATTTTGGGGAAGAGCGGGTGCAGGCCTCTTTTCGCAATCGAATTAAAGTGGCCTCTCAAGCCATCTCCGATAGGAGTCTATCAGACTTGAAGTTGTTGTGAAATTCCAATCATGGTATAAAGGCAAGTTCACTATGTAACTAATACTCACACTTGTCGACACGGTCGGTGGGGTGCCGAATGTCTATTTTAGATTTTTGGTCACTGATCGGGGCAGGCGGAGGCGCAACCCAACGCCGAATAATCGGCAATTTTAGGAGAAGTTAATGGCAGCAGTGTCAATGCGTCAAATGCTAGAAGCGGGTGTTCACTTTGGACATCAAACCCGTTATTGGAACCCGAAAATGGCTTCGTATCTTTTTGGAGCTCGCAATAAAATTCACATCATAGACTTGGAGCAAACGCTGCCATTGTTCAATGATGCGATGAATTATCTCGGCCAAATGACCGCAAATAAAGGGACCATTTTGTTTGTCGGTACCAAGAAAGCGGCCCGTAAAGTAGTAGCCGAAGAGGCAAAACGTTGTGGTATGCCCTACGTCAACCACCGTTGGTTGGGTGGCATGCTAACCAACTTCAAAACCATTAAAAAGTCCATCAACCGCTTGAAAGAACTGGAAGCGATGAAAGCTGACGGCACTTTGTACCAACGTTTCAGCAAGAAAGAAGCTTTGGGTATGGAACGCGAACTGGAAAAGCTGGAACGCAGCTTGGGCGGTATCAAAGATATGCGCGGCACGCCTGACGCTATTTTTGTGCTGGATGTAGGTTATGAAAAAAATGCCATTATGGAAGCCAAGAAATTAGGCATTCCCGTGGTTGGCGTCGTTGACTCCAACAACTCGCCCGAAAAAATCGATTACGTCATCCCAGGTAACGACGATTCTATCCGTGCAGTAACTTTGTATTGTCAAAGCGCTTCAGCCTCTGTGCTGGAAGCGAAAGCACTGCGTATGGATGCTTCTTCAGCCAAGGCCGACGATTTTGTAGAAGAAGTCGTAGCGGAAGCGTAAGTTGTAAACGCGCTCGACCGATGCGGTTGAGCGCCGCTGAATCTGGTGTTCAGAACAGACTGTCTTTTAAACGCCTCCTTTGTGAGGCGTTTTTTTAGTTAATAAAATTTGAGGAAAAAACGATGAGTATTAGTGCGGCGATGGTCAAGGAATTGCGTGAGCGTACAGGCTCAGGCATGATGGAGTGCAAAAAAGCCTTGGTCGAAACCAACGGCGATATGGAATTGGCCATTGAAAACATGCGTAAAGCGGGTCTGGCAAAAGCGGATAAGAAATCCGGTCGTATCGCAGCGGAAGGGATAATCGGCGTCAAGGTTTCAGACGATGCTAAAACAGTAGTGATGGTCGATGTGAACTGCGAGACCGATTTTGTCGCGAAAGGCGATGATTTTATCGGCTTTGCCAATGACGTCGTCAATAGCTTGCTGATCAATGATGTGGTTAGCGACGAAGACTTGCAAGCCATGGTATTGAGTACTGGCGTCAGCGTTGATGATACCCGTCGTGCCCTGATTGCTAAAATCGGTGAAAACATTACTGTGCGCCGTTTCGTTAAATATACCACCACCGATGGCGGCCAAGCAGCTTACCTGCACGGGACTAAAATTGGCGTCATCGTCGAAATGACAAAAAACGATCCAGCCTTGGGTAAAGACGTAGCGATGCACGTTGCCGCGGCCAAACCGGAATATGTATCGGACGACCAAGTGTCGGCTGATGTGATTGCTAAAGAAAAAGAAATCTTTGCCGCGCAAGCTTTGGAAAGCGGTAAACCTGCCGAGATTGTCGAAAAAATGATCGGCGGTCGAATCAATAAATTTTTGGCCGAAGTCACCTTGTTGGGCCAGCCTTTCATTAAGGATGATAGCGTTACTGTCGGCAAATTGTTGACATCTAAAGGCAATGCTGTTGTTCGTTTTGCTCGTTTTGAAGTGGGCGAAGGCATCGAGAAAAAAGAAGAAGATTTTGCCGCAGAAGTAATGGCGCAAGTCAGAGGCTAACATACCTCACAATAAACCCGGTTCGCCGGGTTTATGCAGATTATTTCGTTGCTTTTAACCCATGTTTACGGTGGATATTTGATTATGAGTCAATTGATTTGTCAGAGAATTTTACTTAAATTGAGCGGCGAAGCACTGGCGAGCGAACGCGGCGGCAGTATTGATCCCGATATTGTTCAGCGTTTGGCTCATGAAGTGAAAGATTTGTGCGATGCAGGTATTCAAGTAGGCTTGGTCATCGGTGGCGGCAATATTTTACGCGGTGGCGAGAAAGCCTCGGAGGGCCTAAATCGGGTCACTGGCGATCAGATGGGTATGCTGGCAACAGTCATTAATGCATTGGCTATGCAGGATGCGCTGGAATACCTCGGGCAACCGGTTCGGGTAATGACCGCCCTGAAAATTAATCAAGTGTGCGAAGACTACATCCGTCGTCGGGCCGTCAGGCATTTGGAAAAAGGTAGAGTGGCTATTTTTGCAGCCGGTACCGGTAATCCGTTTTTTACCACAGACACTGCTGCCAGTTTGCGCGCGATTGAGATAGACGCCGAATTGATGATTAAGGCGACCAAAGTCAAAGGCGTTTATTCTGCCGATCCGAACAAAGTTGCCGATGCGGTGTTTTACCCGCGACTGACCTATGACGAAGCCATCGACCAACGCCTGAACGTGATGGACACCACTGCCTTGGTTTTGTGCCGGGATAATAACCTACCCATGCGGGTAATGAATGTATTTGAGCCGGGAGCGATTATGCGCTTGATGCGCGGTGAAGATATAGGCTCCCTAATCGAGAGGAATTAACAGAATGATCAGCGATATTCAACAAGATGCCGCGACCCGCATGATAAAAAGCATCGAGTCCTTACAAAAAGCATTTACCAAAATTAGAACCGGGCGGGCGCATCCCAGTTTGCTGGATCAAATCAGCGTGACCTATTACGGCAACGAATCGCCTTTGTCGCAGGTTGCCAACGTGTCTGTAGAGGACGCGCGCACGCTGAAAGTCGTGCCGTGGGAAAAAAGCATGATCCAGGCTATTGAAAAAGCCATTATGTCTTCAGGTCTGGGTTTAAACCCTGCTACCCAAGGCACGGTGATTCGTTTGCCTTTGCCGGCACTGACTGAGGAGCGGCGCCGCGACTTGGTTAAAATCGTCAAAAACGAAGCCGAACAAGGCCGGGTGGCGATCCGTAACATTCGCCGCGACGCTAATGCGGCGATTAAGGATGCTCTGAAAGAGAAAGTAATTTCCGAAGACGACGCGCGTCAGGCCGAAGAAAAGATCCAAAAACTCACCGATCAGTACATCAAGGAAGTAGAGAAGCATCTTGAAGAGAAAGAAGCCGATTTGCTTTCCATGTAATCGAGAGGCGAGATGACTGTTGCTGACAACGATAAACCGGCGATAAACAACGGCAACCCCAGGCATATTGCCATCATCATGGATGGTAATGGACGCTGGGCGCAGAAACGATTGATGCCCAGAATCATGGGGCATTACGCCGGCGTCAAGGCGGTCAGAAAGATTGTCGAGTACTGTGCGAAACAGGATATTGAAGTGTTATCTCTGTTTGCTTTCAGCAGTGAAAACTGGCGAAGACCGCAAGATGAAGTGAGTTTGTTGATGGAGTTGTTCATGAACACACTGCAGTCAGAGGTTGATAAGCTCGATAAAAACAATATTAGGCTTAAGATCATTGGCGATAAAAGTGCTTTCCCGGAAAAATTACGGGAAAAAATTGCCACCGCTGAAGGCCAAACCGCAAAAAACGATGGGTTAACCTTGTTAATTGCGGCCAACTACGGTGGACGTTGGGATGTCACCCAAGCATTGCGGCAAATCGTTGCCGGGGTGAAAGCGGGCGAGATAGACGAGCACACCATTTCAGAACAACTCGTGAATCAGTATCTGGTTACCGCGGAGTTACCCGAGCCTGATTTGTTTATCCGTTCCGGTGGCGAGGAACGCATCAGTAACTTTCTGCTGTGGCAATTGGCTTATACGGAATTTTATTTTACCGATGCCCTGTGGCCGGATTTCGATCAACTGGCATTGGAAAAAGCTATTGGCAGTTTCAAGGGCCGGCAAAGGCGCTTCGGGCACACTGGCGAACAAGTCATCGATAACAGAGTTCTCTAGGGATTTTTCTATAACCATAATAATTAAAAAACCAAACACATGTTATTAAAACGCATCTTAACCGCGCTAGTGCTGGCTACCGTGGTCGTCGCCGCAGTCCTGCTACTGCCAACCCTTTATTTTTCCTTATTTATTGCCGTCGTCACCCTGGTAGCCGCGTTTGAATGGATGGCCTTAACCGATGTAAACGCCTTGAATCGGAAAATACTTTTCATAACGTTTTTAATCTTGCCGATGCTGGGTGTTACCTATTGGACGGTCTTGTTGGAATTGCTGAGCGAGGCGATGGAATGGCCGGAAATCAAAGATTATTCCGACGCCTTGGAATGGTTTGTGATCGCGCCAGTGTTGTTTTGGGTATTGATGATGGTTTTAATCAGAAAAGCTGGACCGCAATTGTTGAACATCGAGTTTAAATCCCGGCTCAAAACGTTTAGCGGTTGGTTGGTATTACTGTCGGCTTGGATGTTCCTCAGCAAGTTAAGGGCATATTACGGCCCTGGCATGGTGCTGTACTTCTTAATCTTGATTTGGGCGGCCGATATTTCCGCCTATTTTGCCGGCAAAAAATGGGGTAAGGATAAGTTAGCTGCGGAAATTAGTCCCGGTAAGACCGTGCAAGGCATGTACGGCGCATTAGCTTCGGCATTAATCTGCTCTTTTGGTTTGAGAATGTATTATGGTTTTGAAGCCTTTCAAGGCGAACAGCCTGAATTAGCCGTCTTGATGACGATCGATTTGGCAATCCTGTCGATACTCACAGTACTCATTTCCATCTACGGCGATTTATTTTTTAGCCTAATCAAGCGCAAAAAAGGCGTGAAGGACAGCGGCACATTGCTGCCGGGACATGGCGGTATTCTGGATAGAGTCGATAGCATTATTGCCGCGGCGCCTTTTTTTTATGCCGGCATCATTCTGATCGGACGGAGCGTATTTGCATGAAAGGTATTTGCATCCTTGGCGCCACCGGTTCGATTGGTGTCAGCACACTCGATGTCGTAGCTCGTCATCCCGATCAATACAAAGTGGTGGCTTTAACCGCTAACGGGAATATCGACGCCTTGTTCGAACAGTGTCTGGTACATCGCCCGGAATATGCGGTAGTCGCCAACCCGGACAACGTCCAAGCATTCAAAGACAAAATCGCCGGTTCGCCGGTCGCCGGGCTGAAGGTATTATCCGGCGCTGATGCCTTGACCCAGGTTGCAACCCTGGAGAATGTGGATGCGGTTATGGCCGCTATCGTCGGCGCAGCTGGCTTGTTGCCGACTTTAGCGGCCGCGAAAGCCGGCAAAACCGTGCTATTGGCGAATAAGGAAGCCTTGGTCATGTCCGGGCAAATTTTTATGCAAGCCGTCGCCGAAAACGGTGCCACGCTGCTACCGATAGACAGCGAACACAACGCGATTTTTCAATGCATGCCGGCCGGTTATACTACCGGGCATACCGCCAAGCAGGCCAGACGCATATTGTTGACCGCATCCGGCGGTCCTTTTCGGCAAACGCCGATAGCCGATTTGGACACTGTGACTCCTGAACAAGCCGTGGCGCATCCTAAATGGGACATGGGCCGGAAAATTTCGGTTGATTCGGCGACCATGATGAACAAAGGTTTGGAGTTGATCGAAGCCTGCCTCTTGTTCAATATGGACCCGGATGCCATTCAAGTGGTGATTCACCCACAAAGCATCATTCACTCGATGGTCGATTATGTCGATGGCTCCGTTTTGGCGCAAATGGGCAACCCCGACATGCGCACCCCAATCGCTTACGCGATGGCTTGGCCGGAACGATTTGATTCCGGCGTGACACCGCTGAATATTTTCGATGTCAAGCATATGGATTTCGAGCAAGCTGATTTGCAGCGCTTTCCTTGTTTGAGATTGGCTTACGAAGCAATCAAAGCCGGAGGTATTATGCCAACTGTTTTGAATGCAGCGAATGAGATTGCAGTGGAAGCCTTTCTGAACGAACAGGTGCGGTTTACCGATATTGCGCGCATCATAGAGCGCAGCATGGCGCAATTTAAGGCAGATTGCGCCGATACTCTGGAACAGGTTCTGGCTGCCGATAAGCAAGCCAGGGACGTAGCAAATTCAGTGATCGCCGCGCTCACACACTAGTTAATGGATACATTGCATACCTTGTTTTATTTCATTGTCGCCATTGCAGTACTCGTGGCGTTTCATGAATTCGGCCATTTTTGGGCGGCACGCAAGGTTGGTATTAAAGTTATTCGTTTCTCAATTGGTTTTGGTAAGCCGCTAATTTCCTTGCAAAAATCCCCTGCCGATACTGAATTTGTCATTGCTGCCATTCCGTTGGGCGGCTATGTAAAAATGGTTGACGAGCGCGAAGAAGCGGTTAAAGCCGAGGATTTGCCTTATGCATTCAATCGCCAACCACTGTTAGCCCGAACGGCCGTGGTCGCGGCGGGACCGATCGCCAATTTATTGCTGGCCGTATTTTTGTTTTGGTTGGTCTTGGTAATCGGCGAAACCGGGGTTAGGCCGGTAATCGGTGGAGTGGAAGCCGGATCTCTGGCTGAGCAAGCAGGTTTTACGGCTGGCGACGAAATAGTGAGCATCGATGAGACGACCACACCGACCTGGATCGAAGCCCTAGATACGTTGTTGACCTCAGCGATTGACGGTAAAACTGAGATCAGCGTTCTCACTAAAGCCACAGACGATAGTCAACAAATTCGGATAATCCACCTAACAGAACAAGACATACAAACGCCGGAAATGTTGCACAAGCGTTTGGGTCTGAAGCCCTGGGTGCCGACAATCAAACCGGTTATCGGCAAACTGCTCGATGATGGTGTTGCCAAACAAGTTGGCTTGCAAAGTGGAGACTTAATTCTCAGCGCGGACGGCACTACCATTACCGACTGGCAACAATGGGTCGATTACGTACAGGCAAGGCCGGACGTCGAAATTAAATTACTACTGGAGCGCAGCGGTGCGCAAATAGAATTGAACATTACGCCGCGCAGCGAGCCGCAGGGGGAGGGCAAGGCGGTCGGTAAAATCGGCGCTGGCGTTGAGGCGCCCAAGGACTTGCTGGACTCTATGATGGTCACACATGCCTTATCGCCGTGGGACGCGGTGCCGGTTGCCGGAAAGCGGGTTTGGTTTTACGCGGTGACCACTCTAAAAATGATGGGAAAAATGGTCGTAGGTTCTGCTTCCGTCGAGAATCTGAGCGGCCCTATTAGTATTGCGCAATATGCCGGCCAATCCGCTGAAATGGGATTCACAGCGTTTCTGAAGTTTCTGGGTTTGGTTAGTGTCAGCCTCGGTGTGTTGAATTTATTGCCGGTGCCGGTTTTGGACGGTGGGCATTTGCTGTTTTTCGCGGTTGAGGCCATTAAGGGCAGCCCGCTTCCGGAAAGAATACAATTGTATTTTCAACAAGCCGGCATGCTGCTACTGATGTTACTGATGGGCTTGGCAATGTTTCTCGATATTGGCAGATTATTTCAATAACGCTGAACAAAACCGCAGCGTCATGGTCAACCGCATTCTTTTCTACTCTTCCCTGGTAATTACATGAAAAAAATCACATTTATGCTGGCACTGACGCTTATGGCCTTGACGAGCTCTGCGTTATTTGCAGATGAAGCCGCCATAAAAAAGGCCTTGAGTGAGTTTATGCCTGGGGGACAGATCGACTCGGTGAAGCCATCCGAAGTTAAAGGTTTGTATGAAGTGTCCATGGGTGGCAATATTTTTTATGCATCTGAAGATGGTAAATATTTGCTGCAAGGGCAATTATTCGATGCCGAAGCGAAAAAGAATATCACCGAAACCAAGTTGGCTAACGTACGTAAATCAGCGTTGGATAAAGTTGGCGAACAAAAAATGATTATCTTCAAACCTGAAGCCAGCAAATATGTCGTGTCCATTTTTACTGACATCGATTGCGGTTATTGCCGTAAGCTGCATTCAGAACTTGATCAATATCTGGCGCAAGGCATCACCATACGCTATATGTTCTTCCCTCGAGCTGGCAAGGGCTCGGATTCCTACAAAAAGGCCGTATCTGTTTGGTGCGCCGCAGACAAAAATAAAGCGTTAACCACTGCCAAGAAAGGTGAAGCTCTGGATGCAAAAACTTGCGAAAATCCAGTGGACGAACACATGGCTTTGGGCGAGGCTTTCGGTATGAACGGTACGCCTATGATAGTCACGCAAAAAGGCAATATCCTGCCCGGCTATGTACCTGCTGCACAATTGGCAAAAGTACTTGCTAGCGAATAAGTCTGTCAGCAACCTAACGCCAGCATCCGCGCCGCTGGCGTTTTTACTTAGAATATTATCGAATCGTCACTTCTACGCGACGGTTTCTGGGCTCGGATATTTCATCGCCGGTCTTAATCAATAAGTTCTTTTCTCCGTGCGATGTGACGGCGACTTCTTTCACATCCAACTTACTGGCGTCGAATAACTTGCTGACCTGAATCGCGCGTTCATTCGCCAGCTTTTCGTTTTTGCTCGCGTCGCCCACGGTGTCGGTGTGACCGATCACGGAAATGTCGGCTGCCGGGTGTTTGCTTGTGGTTTCCATGATCTTGGGGATCAAAGCCGCCGAATCGGCAGTTAGCGTGGTGCCGCCGGTCTCGAAATACAATAAAAATATCTCGGGTAACACCGGTTCGGAGGCTAAGGCCCTACCGAAATCTTTATTGATCTTTTCTAGTTCGACTTTGAATACTGTCTTGGAATTGTCCAACGCCGTAGCATAGCCGGCTTGCTCGATCACGGTTTCGCTGGATGCATCGTTGAAAATCACTTTCCCGGTTGAACCGTCGTGATCTTCCAGCAATACCAAATAAGAATTGGCGCACCCGGTTAATCCCAGTGCAACGGCGAATGTCAGGGTTTTGTATAAAGAAATTGGGGTCATGGCGGATACTCAGCTTATTCTTCGATCTTGACTAAAAAACGCGTGCCTCTTACCGCAATCACACCGGTAGGGGTTTTTACCGTCACAGCTTCCGGTTTGAGCTTGGCGATGACGCCTGAAATATAGTGCAGGGTGCCTTTTAATAAACTGGCGTTTAATTGCAATTTGTCCTGTTGCGGCTCGAATTGATAAGCCTCTATTTTAAATTCGGTATTTGGGCCGATAGACAAAATGGTATTGTCTTTTAGGGTGATGCCGGCTGAACCGTTCTGGTCGGTTTTGATGACGTTGCCGACCTGTATCGGCGAACCGAGACTGGCTTTTACTGGCCCGTCGCGCTCGTCAATAGTTGTTTGATCACTGATGGTTTTAATGTAACCGATGATTGGTTCATCGGCTGATGCAGGATTTAGGATGCAAAGGGCAAAAAATATACCCCAACAGGCAAAAAGATGTTTCATAGCGGCCTCTATAAGCGGTGCTTTGGGATATCAAAAGCCGCCACAGCGGTATTGAAATTTAGCGTGTAATTATAGACAAACTTTTAGCGTTGTCTGAGACGGCAACGGGTTTGGTCAGCGGCTTTGTTAAGCCAGGAGTATTGAGTTCAGCGAGTAGTCCTTTCGGAATGCAAGCTGCTTTGGTTGAGTGCCTATGCAGCTTAAAAGGCTAGCGCGAAGCTTGTCTTCTTTGGCGCTGAACACCCGCTCTTAACCCCTCTGGGTGCTGCTGCGGGTAGTAGGGATTTTTTGGATTTAGCCGCACAGCGACTTGCTGCTCAGTTAACCCTTTGGAATCGATATATCGGTTAGAGGATCAGCAACTCTACCCAAAATGTGCTGCCGATGCCCGGCGTGCTGCTGACGCCAACCTTGCCGTTCATCAGCTCTGCCAATTGTTTGGTGATTGCCAGTCCTATCCCCGTTCCCTCTATGTCGGTATTATCCGCCCCCAGACGCTGAAACGACTGGAACAATAATTGCTGTTGTTGTTCCGCGAGTCCTTCGCCCGTATCGGTGATGGAAATCCTCACCCGGTTATCGCCTATTTGGCGGCTACTGAGGGTAATGGAGCCGTTGGGACGATTATATTTCACAGCATTGGAAAGAAAATTCAATAAAATTTGTCTGGCACGTTTCGGGTCTGCTTTCAGCGCAATGTTTTCAGGCAAGGGGTTTTCGACGATTAATTCCAGGCCTTTATTTTTCACCAACGGGGTCATCAGGGTTTGGCAATCCTTGATCAGCTCCGCCAAGTAAATACTGCCGATATTCACACTGATTTTGCCGGATTCTATTTTGGCTAGATCCAAAAGCTCGTTAATCAGCCCGAGCAAGTGCAGGCCGGCCTTGAGAATTTCATCGACCGAGTCCAGGTGAGTTGCAGCCAAAGGATGTTGGGGATCATCCATTTGCATCAACTGTGCAAAGCCGATAATCGCATTCAGCGGAGTGCGTAACTCGTGGCTCATTTGCGACAAAAACTGGCTTTTGGCCAAGCTGACTTGTTCGGTCCGATTAATCAATTCTCGCATCACGGTTTGTTCTTCGGCTTTTTGCAGCAGCATTTTCGCCATGAGCATCCGCTCGCCGATATCGTTGATAGTCAACACGGTGCCTATCAGAGCCCCTCGGTTGCCGATTAAGGGAGCAATAGTAATATTGGCGTTCATCGCGAAATGGTCGGAAATAGTCAGGCGACTATTGCTGAATTTCAGTGGCCGGTGATTGACGACGCTTTGTTGTATCAATTCGGCGATTCGATGCTGCTTTCCTTCTATTTCCACGCAAAAAATATCGTCGATGTTTTGGCTGGCGGTCTTGGGACGTTTGCAGCCGATGATATCCAGGGCGGCAGCATTCATGTATTCGATGGAGCCCTTGCTGTCGGTGGCGATTACCCCGTCAACGATAGCATTTAACGTGATATAGGCGCGCTTGCGTTCCGCGAATAAGGATTGAATCAGCTTCTCAAAATGCCGCCAGCTACGCAACGGATAGCTGGCGATCAAGACCATTAACGTCGCGGACGGTGCAAACCAATAATGACCGATATGCAGTAAGGCCAGGCAAAACAGTAAGATGGCGACGGATAGTATTGATACCGCCAACGCTAGCCAACGTAATGAAAAAATAGTGCTGATTTTGATGGCTATTCCGGCTAACGCAAGGCTTAACAAGAACTGCCAATGCGCAGGCAGCGGTTGCCAAAGGGTTTGTTTGATGAGGCCATCCAGGCCAGCTGCGACGAAATCCACCCCGCTCATGGGTCGAGCACCAACGGCCAAGGGTGTCGGCAGTTCGCGTTCTATGCCACTCGCGGTTAGGCCGACCAGCACATATTTATCGGTGAAGAATTGTCCTGACACCGCGCCAGACAAAACATCCAAATAAGAGACCCTAGCAAAATCAGTGCTGGGATCGAAAAACGGTAACCACACCTGATAATCGCCATGCAGACCATCAAGGGGTATTTCGGTACGTAAACCGGGCAAATTCAATAATCGTTCTGGATGGTGCAACGAGAAAATGGCCAGAGGCATCGCCGGCCACCGCGAGTTGCCCAGGGACAATTGCAACAAGATGCTTCTCGTGATTCCGTCTTTATCAAAATCGACATTCGCATGCCCCAGCACGGCGGATTCGGCAAATGCGGGCAAGGGCAGCGTTTCCACGATGTTATTGCCGTTGCGTTCGACAATAACCGGCAGCACTACCTGTTTTTGAGTTGCTAACGCGCGGCTCAAGCGAGCGTCAAGCTCCGGATGTTGTTGATCAGCTTCGGAAAAAATAAAGTCCAGCGCTATGGCTTTTGGATTTGCCGGTGAGAGAGCCTCCAATAGGCGGGCGTGAATATCTCTGGGCCAAGGCCAGCGACCCAATTGTTGTAAGCTTTTTTGATCGATCTCGATAATGACGATGTCTTTGGAAGCTGGCCTCGCTAGTAGCGTAAGCTGGGCGTCGTAAATCCAACGATCAAACCGCCACAGTGCGTCCGAATAGCTTAAGCTGGCTGAGAAAGAGACCAGCAGCATGACGATCAATGACTTTTCAAAGCGGTGTGTCGCCATGGATTTTGCTGAGGTAAGTAGGAATACTATGGAAAGTATACTAGTTGAAATTGTAATTAGTTAATATAAAACAAGGTTTTCCGCTCCTAATTGCTGGGGTTGGCAAGGCGAACGATCCTGATTTCACTGCGCCTTGAATGGATTGCTACTACCGTTTCTTGGTATTGAGCAGTGCTTTTAAGCGATACAAGGTGTCCAGTGCTTGCCTAGGACTCAAATGATCCGGGTCGACTTCCTCAAGCAGCACGACAGCCGGATGACATTCCTGACTAGTAAATAAGTCGAATTGGTTTATTTCGCGATGATTTTGCAACTCTATGTAGGCGGTATTTTCTAATTGCGCCAGCTTGTTTTTGGCATTGGCAATCACACTCTTTGGCACGCCGGCTAGCGCCGCGACTTGTAAGCCGTAGCTTTGGCTGGCTGGACCGTCCTTCACGGCATGTAAAAACACGATCTTGTCGCCATGTTCCATCGCGTCCAAATGGATGTTGTGGATGTTGCCTTGCTCTTCGGCCAGCGTGGTTAGCTCAAAATAATGGGTAGCGAACAGTGTAAAAGCTTGCGTGTGTCGGGCCAGATAATCCGCGCAGGCCCATGCTAAAGATAAGCCGTCGAAGGTACTGGTGCCTCGGCCAATTTCGTCCATCAGAATCAAGCTATTGCTAGTGGCGTTGTGCAGGATGTTGGCAGTTTCCGACATTTCCACCATAAAAGTCGAGCGACCGCTCGCTAGATCGTCGGAAGCGCCAATCCGGGTAAATATCTTGTCTATCGGTCCGCAACGCAGCGCTTGGGCCGGCACGTAACAGCCAATGTGCGCCAGTAGCACGATGAGCGCCGCTTGGCGCATGTATGTGGATTTGCCACCCATATTAGGGCCGGTGATTACCAGCATCCGTCGCTCTATCGAGAAAGTAAGGTCATTGGCGACGAAGGGTATGCTGGAGAGAGCTTCCACCACCAAATGTCGCCCGCTGACGATCTCAATACCCGGCTGTTGAGTCAATACTGGCTGAGACAATTCCAAAGTTTCGGCGCGTTCGGCAAAGTTTACCAACACATCCAGTTCGGCTAACGCATTGGCACAATGCTGCAGATCGAGCAGCACGCCACTCAGCGTATCGAGCAACTGATCATACAAGGCTTTTTCGAAAGATAACGATTTCTCTCGGGCGCTAAGGACTTTGTCCTCAAATGACTTCAGCTCAGGCGTGATGTAACGCTCGGCACCTTTTAGGGTTTGCTTGCGCGTGTAATGTACCGGCACCTTGTCGGCTTGGGTATTGGAAATTTCGATGTAATAACCGTGCACCCGGTTGTAATTGACTTTCAGCGTGGCAATGCCGGTAGCGGCCCGTTCGCGTTGCTCCATGTCGATGAGGAATTGGTCGGCGTTCTGGCTAAGATTACGCAGTTCGTCCAGTTCCGGGTGATAGCCGGGGGCGATCACGCCGCCGTCACGAATCAGCACCGGTGGATTATCAATAATCGCGCGTTGCAGCAGTGTCAGCAATTCAGGCTGTTCGCGTAATTGTGTGCGCAGATGTTCCAGATGGGGGTTTTCGCTACCCGCCAGTTGGCTTTGCAGTCGTGGCAACACCGCTAAAGTCTGCCTCAATACCAGTAGATCGCGCGGTCGGGCGGATTTCAACGCGATACGCGAGCTAATCCGTTCGATATCGCCGACTTGCCGCAGGCTGCCTTCTAGCTCCTTGTAGAGCTGATTTGCCAATAGACTGGCCACGCAGGCATAACGGCCATTCACAACGGCCTGGTCCCTCAGCGGACGGTGTATCCAGCGTCTGAGGCAGCGGCTGCCCATGGCCGTGGCGGTTTTGTCCAACACGCCCAGTAAGGTGTATTGCAATTGGCCACTGGGATGGCTATCCAGCTCCAGATTGCGGCGGCTGGCAGCGTCCAGGCTGATGCTGTCGTTGCAATTCTCGACTCGAATGCCTTGGATATGGGGCAGAGCACTTTGTTGCGTGTCGCGCACATATTGCAGTAAACACCCGGCGGCGCAAATGGCTGCAGGAATGTGCTCGCAGCCGAAGCCCTTTAAGTCGTGGCTGTTAAACTGTTTTAAAATCAACTGTCGACAACTATCCAAGTCAAAATGCCAAGGTGGTCGTTTGCATAAACCACGACGTTCCTTGACGCTGGGCGGTAGTGTAGTGTCCTCGTTATACAGTAACTCCGCAGGATTCAATCGCTCGATTTCGCTTAGCACTTGGGTTTCGTTGTCCAATTGCTGTAGCGTGAATTTACCGCTGCCTAAATCCAGACAGGCCAGTCCGAAGAATTTGTCAAATACTGCCAAGGCCACCAACAGATTGTCCTTACGATCGTCCAGCAGGGCTTCATCGGTCACGGTGCCGGGCGTGACGATGCGAACTACTTTACGATCCACCGGTCCTTTGGATTTGGCCGGATCCCCGATCTGCTCGCAAATGGCGATCGATTCGCCTTGTTTTAATAAGCGGGCGATATAGTTTTCTGCCGCATGATAGGGAATGCCGGCCATCGGAATGGGTTGGCCGCCGGAATGGCCGCGTGCCGTCAGGGTAATGTCTAATAGGTGCGCAGCCTTTTTCGCATCATCGAAAAACAGCTCGTAAAAATCGCCCATTCGGTAAAACAAAAGAGTGTCCGGCTGACCGGCTTTGATACGCAGATACTGCTGCATCATCGGGGTTTGTTGCGCTGACACGTCTTTATTCATACCTTGATTTCGTGGCCTAAGGGCTTGAATTGCTGATTACGACTAGTTAACGCGAGTCTGCTAGGCAGACAATCTCTGCGTCGAATTAAGACGGTATCAGCATTCTGTTGGATTTTCTCGTGGATACTTTTCTTTGAACGAGCAAAGAAAAGTATCTTGTCTATTGGTTTGAGCGCCGATGTGCGAATATTTGTCGCGGCAGCGACACGCTTATTTTTTTTGAATTGTGGCCGGGTTACTTTTGCCTGTCAGGTTCACGCTGCCGAATAAACCGGAAACCTAGCGCACAAAAGATGCACCTTTTCTCGCACTGCATCAATCACGCTCTCATCCTCCAGGTTATCCATCACATCACACATCCATTCCGCCACTTGACGAACTTCGTCCTCCTTGAAGCCACGCGAAGTGGGGGCAGGGGTGCCGACGCGGATGCCGCTGGTGACGAACGGGGATTGCGGGTCGTTGGGGACGGCGTTTTTGTTGACGGTGATATGGGCGCGACCCAAGGCGGCGTCGGCGGCTTTGCCGGTGATGCCTTTGGGGATTAATGAGACCAGCATCAAATGGTTGTCGGTGCCGCCGGAGACCACGTCAAAACCGCGTTTCATAAACACTTCGGCCATTGCCTGAGCGTTTTTGACGACTTGTTGTTGGTAGGTTTTAAATTCCGGGGTCATGGCTTCTTTAAACGCCACGGCTTTGGCGGCGATGACATGCATCAGCGGGCCGCCTTGAATGCCGGGGAAGATGTTAGAGTTGATCTTTTTTTCCAGATCCGGGTTGCTTTTGCATAAAATCAAGCCACCGCGCGGGCCGCGCAGGGATTTATGGGTGGTGCTGGTGACTACATCGGCAATAGGCACCGGGTTGGGGTATAAACCAGCGGCAACCAGGCCGGCGACGTGGGCCATGTCCACCACCAAATAAGCGCCTACCTTATCAGCGATTTCGCGAAAGCGTAGCCAATCCCAGATGCGTGAATAAGCCGAGAAGCCGGCAATGATGAGTTTGGGTTTGTGCTCCAACGCCAACGCTTCAACCTGTTCGTAATCGATTTCCCCGGTGTCTTTTTTTAAACCGTATTGGATCGCGTTGTAGATTTTGCCGGAGAAGTTAGGTTTGGCGCCGTGGGTTAAATGGCCGCCGTCCGCCAGGCTTAAGCCGAGGATGGTGTCGCCGGGTTGGATTAGCGACATGAACACGGCCATATTGGCTTGCGAACCTGAATGCGGCTGCACATTGGCATAGTCGGCACCAAACAATTCCTTAGCACGATCTATCGCTAATTGCTCGACGATGTCCACATATTCGCAGCCGCCGTAATAGCGTTTTTCCGGATAACCTTCCGCGTATTTATTGGTCAGCAGCGACCCTTGTGCTTCCAATACCCGCGGGCTGGCGTAGTTTTCTGAAGCGATCAGTTCGATATGGTCTTCCTGGCGTTGCCGTTCTTGTTCCATGGCCTGGAATAATTCGTTATCAAAACCTTCAATGGTCATCGATGTGCTAAACATGTGGTCTCCTCAATAAGGGTCGGGTTATGCGTTGGGATGCAGCAGCAGAATTTGCAAATCGGCGACATTGGTGCCGGTCGCGCCGCTTAGCAGTAAATCGTTAGCGGCTTTGAGGGCCGGATAGGCGTTATTATCGTTCAGCATGGCGTCCGGGTCGAGAGCCGCGTCGCGCATGCGCTGCAAACTGTCGTTATCCAAGATGCCGCCGGCTGCATCGGTGGGGCCGTCGCGCCCGTCAGTACCGCCGCTTAAAAACGTCCACGCGTTAGTCAGACCATATTTTTCCGCAGCCAGCGCAAAGGCGAGCGCCATTTCCTGATTGCGACCACCTTTGCCGGTTCCTTTCAAGGTAACGGTGGTTTCGCCGCCTGCGATCAGGGCTATCGGTTGAGCGATGTCCGCTGAGAGGGAAAGTGCATGCCGCACCAGTTGCTCGGCAACCAAACGCGCTTCGCCGCATAGCTGCTTGCTGTAAATTTGGGTTTGGTAACCTAAGTCGGCAGCGGCTTTCGCTGCGGCATCTACGCTGGTGGCATTGCTGCCCACCAAGGTGTAGCTGCTGTGTTGGAAAATCGGGTCCCCGCTTTTCGGTGTTTCGATTTGTAAGCCTTGCACGCCTTCTTGTAAATGCTTTTGGACGCTAAGCGGTATTTGCTGCCAAATGCCGTAGGATTCGAGTACCGTGACGGCATCTGTGAAGGTCGTATCGTCTGGCACGCTGGGGCCACTGGCGATAGCACTTAAATCGTTATCCAATACGTCGGACAGAATCAGTGCATGCAAATCGGCGGGTGCGGCGAGGCGGGCAAGGCCGCCGCCTTTGAGTTGGGAAATATGTTTACGGACGCAATTGATTTGATTAATGCTAGCGCCCGAGGCCAACAACAATTGGGTGGTGAGGATTTTTTCCGCCAGATTGACGCCCGCGACCGGGTAGGGCAGCAGGGCCGAGCCGCCGCCGGAAATCAGCACCAACGCCAGCTCGCCGGATTTGCACTCGCGCAAGCGGCTAGCGATGGTTTTTGCCGCATGCAAGCCGGCTGCATCTGGTAGCGGATGGCCTGCGCCGAAAACCTGGCAATTTTCGACGAGATCAATGTTCTCGTAGTTGGTCACGACCACGCCTTTGCCGGCAAGCCATGACTCGGGAATAATGGCTTGTGCCGCATCGGCCATCGCGCAAGCTGCTTTACCGAAGGCTACCAGATGAATGCGCCGCCAGTTGCCGTTGCGGTAGCCGTATGATTCGGAGCCTATGTGCAATTGTTCGCTATCGGCTTTAAGAAAGTTCTTAACCGCAAGCTGCGGATCGGCTGCAGCGACTCCAGCGCGAAATATAGCGATGGCGTGTTCGCGTGACCTTGGTTTGGCTACGGGCATAAGAATCCGGCAGGACCTTAGGCCATGGCTTTAGCGAGTGCGAAGATGATTTCCGCGTCGAACACCTGTTTGTTGCCTTCGAAAAGCTTGGCAATACAGGCCCGGTGTAAGGCCAACTTCAACGCGCCAAAGCCAATAGCGCCCCAGACGATTTTGCCGTGACGTTCTTCGCCGCGATCCAACACATCGGTGCCGCCAATGCCGACCGGCGGGGTCGCGTTAGCGTCGGCTAGTAACTGCAGATGGGGGTTGTTTTGCCAATGCTCGGGTTTTAAAAGCTCTACACCTGCCGCACCGGTGGCTAACACGATATTAGCGTCTGCAATCGCGGCAGCGCGGCTGTCGTAATCTGCTGCTTCCATTGGCGTGAGCTCGACCCCGAACCGCTCTTTCATGGCGAAACAGGCTTTTTCGGCATTAAAGATATGCCGCGAAGTAATGCTGACTTGTGCGCCTTCTAAAGCCATCATCGCCGCTGCGCGTTGACCGACCGGGCCGGTACCGGCCAAAACCACGGCTTTTTTACCAGCCAAGCTAGCGCTGCTGCCTAGCTTGGCGACTGCGGCTGCGGCGGTGGTATTGCTGCCGTTACTGTCTAGCATTACCGATACCTGGAAACCGGGGAAAAAATGTTTCTGTACCGCTGCCAGTAAATTCTGACCGGCTTCGATATTGCTGCCGCCGATAAAAATTGCTGTATTTTTTTTGTCCTTGGGTGCGCGGGTGAAAATAGTGCCGTCAACCAAGCCGCCGACATTGTCGGGCGTAATGTTGCCGTAGCCGATCACATGATCCGCGCCGCCGTCGTAAGCGACAACGGTGTCGAAAGCCGAGGGATGGGTGTCGGTGTCGAACTGGAATAACAATTTTTTCATTAAGCTACCTGATGTAAAAAATGGTGGCCTGCTAGGAGAGGGTTAGCCGACCGCATTATACAGAATAATATTTGCCTCGCCGTAGAATCCAAGCAGGGTCGGAGAAGGCTGGAATTAGTGATTGTTTGCTCAAAAACTTTATGTCATATTGAAAAAGCTCGCAGTTAAGTGGGCGCGGATGAACCCAATAATCAAAGAGGAACGCAAATGAAAACGCCCGTCGATATTGCTGTAACAGGTGCAGCCGGCCAGATTAGTTATTCCTTGTTATTTCATTTGGCGTCCGGTGAATTATTGGGGCCGGATCAGCCTATCGTGCTGCGTTTATTGGAAATCCCACCAGCAATGAAGCAGTTGCAAGGTGTGGTGATGGAGTTGAACGATTGCGCGTTTCCGTTGATTAACAAAATCATCATGACCGACGATCCGAAAGTGGCCTTCGATAATGTCGATTACGCCTTTTTGGTGGGTGCCAAGCCGCGCGGACCCGGCATGTTGCGTAGCGATCTATTGCTGGATAACGCCCAGATTTTTATCACCCAAGGTCGGGCTCTGAATGAAGTAGCCAGCCGTAATGTCAAGGTATTGGTTACTGGCAATCCGGCTAACACCAACGCCCTAATCGCCATTAATAACGCGCCGGATTTGGCGCCGGAGTGTTTTACCGCAATGACCATGCTTGATCATAAACGCGCCATTAGCCAGGTGGCCGAGAAGTGCGGCGTGCTTAGTAGAGATGTGAAGAATGTCGCTGTATGGGGTAACCATTCTTGTACGCAATATCCTGATTTACATCACGCTAAAGTGAAAGGTATGGATGTGTTGTCCTTGGTGGAAAACTCCTGGTTTGTCGACGAATTTATCCCCACTGTGCAATACCGCGGCACGGAGATTATCAAGGTGCGCGGCCAGTCCAGCGCGGCTTCTGCGGCGCATGCGGCGATTGAGCATATGCGGGTATGGGTTGACGGTACAGACCCCGGTGACTGGGTGAGTATGGCTGTGGCGTCCGATGGCAGTTATGGGATTGAGGAAGGATTGGTTTATTCCTTTCCGGTGACGGTGGCAGACGGGGAAATCAACATCGTTAAAGGCTTGGACCTTAACGAATTCAGCTTAGCAAGATTACGTCAAAACGAAGTAGAATTAAAAGAAGAGCAGCAAGCCATTAAGCATTTACTTTAGTTTTTGGCCTCAGCGTTTAGTCTGCGAGCCTGCCGTTTGGCGTGGCGAATCGCTGCGTAGCCTAAACCAGCTAATGCGTTATCTCTGGTGGCTATCCCATTGCTGGTTGATCCTGGTGGCATCGCCACTGGACCTTGCTAAGGTGCCGCCATCCATGGCAGCTTGTTAACGACTGGTAAATGCAATGGAACGCTCCTCACACCGGAAAGGAGTTTTCTTTTTTTGGCGGATCCGTTAATTGGCTGAAGTCATTGCTGACTTTGACTGATTCAACAAAGACTGCTTGTTTAGGTCTGAGTATGCAAAGAAGGCTTTAGGTTTTTATATCCTTAAAGCAATAGGCATGCCAGGTTTAAATGCCTGTTTAGCGGGGTCTGTAGCCCTTGCGCTCAATGCCGATCACTGATTTTGAGGCTTATGGCTCAGCGGAGCGGGATTTGCCCTAGTTTCTTGCGCTGATTATTGATCGGGCTAAGAGACCCTTTACACTGGATATTTCCTTGGCTGACCTTGGAAAAAAGCATTTTATTCGTCAGTCGATTGTGCCTACCCCATATTCTCGTGGGAAGCCTCACCTAACTTGAGTTTGGTTCTCACGGGAGATTTTCTGCCACGCGCATGTTTGAGATCAGCGTTCAAACGTTCTTCCGGGTTTAACGCCTGGCTGTCGCTGGGTATCTAGAGCATAGCCATCTGATCCATGTCATCTTCCATGCCGGCATTTACCGGCTTTGCACACTGAGCTCGGAAGTTGCGGACGATAAGAAAGACTTTCTTGTCGATTTACTTGATTGAGACATCGAGAAATTCAATCAATTTATCCACGTACAAGGCTCCCCTTCCAATAGTCATCTAACGGGAATCAGGCTGTTATTCACTTCTCAAAGATAGCAAGCATTGGGCGTGACTCCCGATCAGTCTGCAATGATTGCGTCATTTCAAACGTCATGTGTGTTAGCGCACCGACCTTGATCGGTCGAGATGCTAGTTTGGGATCCTCGGAACGGGCATTCAGCCACTACCATGCACAAATCCCCAATTTGATTGTTGACCACAAAACTGTTTCAGCCAATCCAAAAACAGACATTGTGCTTGCGGATCTATCCAAAAGGCACAAGAGTGGGCATGACTTGCCATAACTGGCAAGCGGCGAGGGTTCTTAGAATCTGGAAATCGGTACGCCCCTCTTGACGACGATGAAGGTAAGGTGGCGTCTCAGCTAAAGCAACTTGCTAGTCAGGAATTACTTGGGCTTAAACCGTTGGTGAAGGTAATCTTTACTTGGCTCCAAATAACTATGAATGTTTGGGATGGCAACCGCCAAAAATGCAATTTTCCGTGTTCAATTAACTCAAGGCGAGCTGAGATATGGTTAAAACCCACCCAACCAGTTTAAGCTCCGATGCTTTGGCGGCGTTCAGTGCGGTCAATGAAGCACCCAAAGTTCTGAGCGTCAACAAATCCGGCATCGCCTCGGACATTGTGCCGCCAATTATCGCCATAGGCACATCTGCAGGCGGCCTGGAGGCCTTGGAGCAGTTTTTTGTTCATGTGCCGCCGGCCTGCGGCGTGGCATTTGTGGTGATCCAGCATCTCGACCCCAATCATCAGGGTATGTTGCCTGAATTGCTGCAGCGGGTGACGCCGTTGACGGTGACACAGGCTGGGGATCGTATGAAAATCGTTCGGAACTGGGTGTACGTGATTCCTCCCAATAAAGATTTGTCTATCCTGCACGGCAAGCTGCATTTGCTGGAACCTAGGGCAACCAAAGGTCTGCGTTTGCCCATAGATTCGTTTGTTCGAGCTTTGGCCGACGATCAGCATGAGTACGCCACCGGCGTGATCCTGTCGGGCATGGGATCAGACGGCACACTGGGCTTGCGGGCGATCAAGGAAAATGCCGGTTTGGCAGTGGTGCAAACTCCTGAATCAGCGCAATTCGATTCGATGCCGCGTAGCGCTATTGCTGCCGGCGTAGCCGACATCGTCGCGACTCCGCCAGAACTGTGGGGAAGAATTCTGGCCTATCTTCAGCATAGCCCGCGCGGACTGCATGCTGTGCCTGAAATTGTCCTGGAATTAAAAAACCAAAGTGCGCTAGACCAAATTGTGATTCTGTTGCGCGAGCGCACCGGCAACGACTTTTTGCTGTACAAAAAAAACACCATCTATCGGAGGATCGAGCGGCGGATGGGATTGCATCAGATCGACACGATAGCCAAGTACGTCCGCTACTTGCGCGAGAATCAGCAAGAGCTGGATTTGCTGTTCAAGGAATTACTGATCGGTGTGACCAGTTTTTTCCGCGATCCGGCGGTATGGGAGGCCTTGAAGACCGAAGCCATTCCTGCGCTACTTGCTCAGTATCCGGCTGGCAAAGCCTTACGGGCCTGGGTGGCCGCTTGCTCAACCGGCGAGGAAGCTTATTCCTTGGCTATTGTTTTTAAGGAAGCATTCGCGATCAAGCCATTGCCGCAGCCGTTTAAGCTGCAAATCTTTGCTACCGATCTGGATCAGGATGCCATAGATAAAGCCCGACAGGGGCTTTATCCGGCCACTATTGCCGATGATATGTCTGCAGAACGCCTGAGTAAGTTCTTTAGCAAAGAAGGTAGCGGTTATCGAATCAATAAGGACATTCGCGAGATGGTGATTTTTGCGCCGCATAACGTGATCATGGACCCCCCGTTTACCAAGCTCGACCTGCTGTGCTGCCGCAATCTATTGATTTACTTAAGCCAGGAATTACAGAAAAAGCTGATTTTGTTGTTCCACTACGCGCTCGCCAATCAAGGGGTTCTGCTGCTTGGCAACGCGGAAACGACTGGTAATACCGGGCATTTATTCACTGTGATCGACAACAAATCTCGACTTTACCGGCGAATTGGCGCGCCCTTTCCTTTGGATGTGGATTTTCCCACCAAGTTCTTTCCAATTGCACCCATGATCAATGACACTGACAAACCCCAATCCATTGCCAACCTACAAAGCTTGGCCGACCAGTTATTGCTGCAACATTTTTCCCCAGCGGCGGTATTGGTCAACACGGGCGGCGACATTCTGTATATCAGCGGTCGCACCGGTAAATACCTGGAGCCGGCAGCCGGCAAGGCTAATTGGAATATACACGCGATGGCCCGCGAAGGCTTGAGATACGAACTGATTGCCGCACTTAAAAAAGCCCATAGTCAAGCGGAAGCGGTCCATGTTTCGGGGCTAAACGTTGGAACTAACGGCGGTAGCCAGATCGTGAATCTGACCGTTCAGCGTATCTTTAAACCCGAGGCCTTAAACGGCATGTTGATTGTGGTGTTCACCGATGTTGCAGCCCCTGCGGTCGGCGTGACCATCCGCAAGTCTGCAAGCGCCGCACAAAAAGCTTCGCAAGTCGAACTGCAACAAGCCCGCGAAGATTTACAAACCTTGCGCGAAGAAATGCAGACCTCGCAAGAGGAACTGAAGTCCGCTAACGAAGAGTTACAATCGACCAACGAAGAATTGCAATCCACCAATGAGGAATTGACCACCTCCAAGGAAGAAATGCAGTCCTTAAATGAAGAGCTGCAAACCGTTAATGCCGAGTTGCAAGTCAAGGTGGATGACTTGTCGCGGGCCAGTAACGATATGAACAATCTGCTGAATAGCATGGAAATCGCGACGGTGTTCTTGGATAACACCCTGAACATTCGCCGCTTCACCAGTCATATTAGTCATCTATTCAAGGTAATTACCGCCGATGTGGGCCGACCCTTATCGGACATAGTCACCGATCTGGATTATCCCGAACTGCAACAAGACGCCCAAGAGGTGCTGCGCAGTCTGGTGTTTGTGGAAAAGCAAATCGTCGCCCGCGACGACAGGTGGTTTAAGGTACGCATCATGCCTTACCGCACGCAGGACAATTTAATCGACGGTGTGGTAATTACCTTTATAGACATCTCCGAAACCAAAAAGCTGGAAGCCGAATTAAGGAACAGCGATGAAAAAACGACATGATGTCGGTCCAAGTACCGGGGAATTACGTCAGCGCGCCGAACGCCAATTGGCAGGCACCCCGCCGCTAAGTTTCAACGAATCGCAACACCGGCTGGTGCATGAGTTGCAAGTGCATCAGATTGAGCTGGAAATGCAAAACGAGGCTTTGCAAGAAGCTCGGACCGTAGCGGAAGTAGCCTTATTATGGTATGCCGAACTGTTCGATTTCGCGCCGGTAGCCTATTTTACGCTGAGCCAGGATGGTAGCGTCCAGCAGACCAATTTTAGTGGCGAACGCATGTTGGGTATGGAGCGCGGCAAAATATCCGGGCGACATTTTGCCGATATTGTCGCGATCGAATATCGGTCAATTTTCAATCAGTTTTTGGATCAGGTGTTTGCCAAGCCCGGCACTCAGCATTGCGAAATCGTGCTGCAATCCGCTGGGCGTCGGTGTTGGGTGGCGGTCGAGGCGACAGCAGATAGTGACTGCCGAACCTGTCTGGCCGCTATGGTCGATATCAGCGAGCGCAAACAGAACGAGCGAGAATTGCAACTGGCAGCCACTGTCTACATCGCCATTGAAGAGGCGATTATGGTGGCCGATACTAACGATAACATTGTGGCCGTCAATCCAGCGTTTAGCAAGCTTACCGGGTATTCTGCCGCCGAAGCCATCGGCCAATCCACGTCTTTACTGAAATCCAGTCGTCATGATGAGACTTTTTTCATTGCGATGTGGAAACAGTTAAATAGCACCGGCCAATGGCTAGGCGAGATTTGGAATCGGCGCAAAAACGGCTCGGAATATCTGGCGCGCTTGTCGATTACTACGGTGTATGGCGACAACGGTATTGAGATTCGGCGCGTGGCGATGTCGTCGGATATCACCGAACAACGCCGCAGCGAAGAGCTGATTCATCAACAAGCCAATATCGACCCGCTCACCGGCTTGCCCAATCGGCGCATGTTTTTGGACCGCTTGCAGCGGGCGATCAACAAATCGCATCGCGAACATCAAAAGCTGGCTTTGATGTTCATGGATCTCGATCATTTCAAAGACATCAACGACACCCTGGGTCACGACGTAGGGGACAGATTGCTCCGGGAAACCACGCAACGCCTGATGAGTTGCATTCGCGGGACCGACACCTTGGCGCGACCGGGCGGCGACGAATTCACACTGATCATGAGCGAACTGCATGAGATGAACAGTATCGACCGGGTGGCGCAAGCCATGTTGCGGACCATGACAGCGCCTTTTCAACTCAATGAGGAGCGGTGCTATGTGTCGGTCAGTATCGGAATTGCCTTATACCCGGACGATGCGGAGACCATGGAAGAGTTGCTGAAGAAGGCCGATCAGGCCATGTATGCCGCCAAGGATATGGGCCGCAGCCGTTTCTGCTATTTTACTCCGGCGATGCAGGAAGCCGCCGAGATTAGGTTGCGCTTAACCAATGATCTCAGGCATGCCTTAACCGACAATCAAATCTGGGTGGCTTACCAACCGATTGTGGATTTGGCGACCGGCGAAATAAAAAAAGCCGAAGCGCTGATACGTTGGCAGCATCCCACCCGTGGTCTAGTGAGCCCGGCGGAATTTATCCCTATTGCCGAAGACACGGGCTTGATCACCGAGATAGGGTCCTGGGTGTTCCATCAAGTAGCCGATCAGGTAGCCAAGTGGCGTCTCAATCACCATGGCATGTTTTAGATCAGTATCAATAAATCGCCTGCGCAGTTTCACAACAACAGCGACAAAATGGCCGATTGGTTTGAACATTTGAACCAATTGGGCTTGCCGGGCGGCTGTATCGCCGTGGAAATTACCGAAGGTTTGCTACTGGATAATTCCAGTATCGTTGCCGATAAATTGCTGGCGTTCAAAGATGCCGGCATGCAAACCTCCTTAGACGATTTCGGTACCGGCTATTCCTCGCTGTCTTATTTGAAAAAATATCACATCGATTTTTTAAAGATCGATCAAGCATTTGTCTCCAATCTCGTCGCTAACTCTACCGATATGGCGCTCTGCGAAGCGATTGTGGTCATGGCACACGTACTCGGTATGAAAGTCATTGCAGAAGGTGTGGAAACCGAAGAGCAACGCGACTTGCTACTAAAGGCCGGCTGCGATTATGCGCAAGGCTATTTTTTCTCGAAAGCGGTATGCGCCGATGAATTCGAGAAGTTATTTCCGATCAAGCAGAGCCAATCTACTGCAAGTGGTTAGTTCTCGGTTTCGTAAGTCCAATTCGATTCTGATCGAAGCGCCTTAGTCTGCCGGCTAGCTGCTGGGCCCGCCTCCAAAACACCCTGTAGCCGTCAGCAATATCCGCAATCAAGGCCACTTGGTTCATGTGTAACTAATGTTCGCCAGCGTACAGACCTTTCCCGGTTCGGTCCTTAAAATCGAAAACAGCTTCCAAACTGCCGGATTAGCGAGCTGTATGCGAATGTTCAAACTCGCATGCTGCCCGCGCGAGACGGCACGTTTTCCGTAAACCCCCATCTCCGAGGAATAAGCCATGAGCACCCAATCCGAATACCTTTACAAACTCTTCACCAGCAAGCTGTTTGCCATGGCCTGTCTGTCAGCCGCCATAGGACTCGGCGCTTGTCAGCCGGAAGGGCCGGCGGAAAAAGCCGGGCAAAAAGTCGATAAGGCCGTTGAGAATGCCGCACAACTGAGCGAACAAAGCGCGGAAAAAGCGGCGCAAAAAATTGAAGTCGCTAAAGAATCGGTCGCCCAACAAGCAGAGCAATCAGCCGACACGTCCAACGACGCCTTAGAAAAAGCCGGTAAGCAAATCGACCAAGCCATCAATAACTCCGAAAGACGCCTAGAAGCCGCCAAGGACAAGGTGGTCGATAGCACTAAAGCAACAGGCCAATTCTTTGATGACTCTGTGATTACCGCCAAAGCTAAGACCGCCTTGCTAAATGACGAGTTTCTGAAGCTGGCGCCAATCGAGGTGAGCACCGTCAGTGGCGCGGTAACCCTGCGCGGGACTTTAGACTCTGAGCAACTCGTGGGCAGAGCGATTGGCTTGGTCAGCGGCCAGGAACACGTGAAGTCGGTACAAAACGAGCTCTCATTTACCACCAACCATCCGAGCAAGCAATGAAAAATTATTCACTAATCAGCTTGGCGGGCGTCCTAGTATTGTCCGCCCCCATCGCTCGGGCTACCCCGGCTGATGATGCATACATCGCCGGTTACGCTGCCGCCGCATTGAAGCTCAATTTAAATCTCGATATGCCAGCGTTGACTGTAAAGGACGGCGTACTCACTTTGCCGGCTGCTGGTATGTCAGCTGCGGAGCGCGCCCAAGCCAGCAAAGTCTTGGCTGAAATTCCCGGCGTCAGTGCCGTGAAAATTGCCGATACCACTGTGGTCCAGTCCAGGGAAAACGCTAAACTGGCTGCAGACCCAAGCACCCTAACCACCGCCGATACCTTGCTGCTGCCCACCGGGCTGCTGCCGACCGGGCATTTGTTCAAATCGTTATTAGCCGATCCGCGCTGGGCGCATTTTTCTGCAGCTTATCGCAATTATCAAAGCGACAACTTTGATGGTCGGAATATAGCCTCGGTAAGCTTTGGGGAGACTATTCCGTTCTACCGCGCCAACATCGGCAATTCCACGGCGCAATGGGAAGCTGGCTTGCAGGCCGGCGTGTTTAGCGACTTTAATCTGGATGCCTCGTCCTCCGACTTGGTGAATACCGATTTCATTGCCTCTATCTATTCCAGCGTGCGCACTGGGCAATTCTCCGCGTTTGCTCGTCTTTATCATCAAAGCTCGCATTTGGGCGACGAATTTTTATTACGTAAGGTCAATACCACTTTTGAACGGGTGAATCTCAGTTACGAAGGCGTTGATTTAAAACTGTCCTACGAACTGCCTTATGGGGTGAGAGTATATGGTGGCGGTGGCGGGTTATTTGATAAAGAACCCTCTGCGTTAAAAACCTGGTCGGCGCAATACGGTATCGAATTCAGAAGCCCATGGCGATTGCAGCTTGCGTCCATGCGACCGATCATCGCCGCAGACGTAAAAAACTACGACCAAAACAACTGGAGTGCCGATATATCGGCCAGAGCGGGCGTGGAATTCGACAATTCCAAAGTACTAGGTCGTAAGTTGCAAATTCTTGTGGAATATTTCAACGGTTATTCGCCGAGCGGCCAATTTTATAAAGACAAAGTTGAATATGTCGGTTTAGGGGCGCACTACCATTTCTGAACCCTCGACAGGCTGCGAACCATCTCGCCCCCCGTTTGTGTTTAGCTAACGGGGTACCTGAAATATGAGCCTCCATCGGACATAGGGTGTTGTGCTCACCACCCCAAGAACTCCAACTGACCGGAGAGCCGCAACCATGACTTACTGTGTAGGCATCATGCTGGACACCGGCTTGGTCTTTGCCTCAGATTCGCGAACTAATGCCGGCGTCGATAACATCGCCAGTTTTCGGAAAATGACCGTGTTCGAACGCGTCGGTGACCGAGTCATTGTGCTGCTAAGCTCCGGAAGTCTGGCCGGTACGCAGGCGGTTATCAGTCGCTTGCGCCAAAGGAACGCTAAATCCGATGTGGCCAATCTCTGGAATGCGGATTCGCTGTTTGATGCCGCCATGCTGGTATCGGATGCCATGCGCGAGGTTGATCAGCGCGATAGTCCGCATCTGGCCGGAAGCCATCTGGCATTCAACGCTTCGTTCATATTGGGCGGCCAGATTGGCACAGAAGCGCAACGCTTGTTTAGGATTTATGCGGAGGGAACCTTTATCGAAGCCAGTGCTGACACCGCGTATTTTCAGACCGGCGAAACCAAGTACGGAAAACCCATTATCGACAGAGTCATTACCCGCTCCACATCCCTAGCCAATGCGGCCAAGTGTGTGCTGGTTTCTTTTGATTCGACGATGTGCAGTAATTTATCGGTAGGCATGCCCATCGACTTGCTTTGCTATCAACGTGACAGCCTGGCGGTTAGGATGCTCAGGCGCTTTGACGTGGGCGATGAGTATTTCGGCTTACTCGGCGAGCAATGGACCAAAGGCACCCGGCAAGTATTCGACCATTTGCCGGATCTGGATTGGTGACTTGCACATGGCCGCTGAGCAGCTAACGCCCAATCAAGCAGTGCTAAATTCGGGCAACTATGGTCTGGTGATCAGTTGCGAGCATGGCGGCAACCGAATTCCCGGAAAGTATAAACGGCTGTTTTATGATTATCAGCCCTTGCTCGACTCCCATCGCGGTTTTGATTTCGGTGCGCTGACCATGGCAAAAGCGTTGGCTTTGGCATTCTCCGCGCCGCTGGCGTCCTCCACGGTGAGCCGTTTGCTGGTGGATTTGAATCGATCGCCTACGAATCGGAATCTGCATTGGTATATTGTTGGCCAGTTGCCCGCTGCGGAACGCAGTCGCATATTGGCGCGGTACTATGAACCGTATCGCGCTGAAGTCGAGGAGTTGGTCAGGCAGACTATCGCCACCCATGATCTCGCCATTCACCTCTCATCACACAGTTTTACCCCGGAACTGGACGGTAAGCTGAGAAACGCCGACATAGGCTTGCTTTACGACCCGTCCCGGCCCGGCGAAGTCGCGCTCTGCGATCAGTGGCAACAAACCCTCAAATCCTCGGTGCCGACCTTGAAAGTGCGCCGCAATTACCCTTATGCCGGCAAAGGTGATGGCCTGACTCGCAGCCTTCGCCAGCAACTATCCGCCACCAGCTATCTGGGTGTCGAGCTGGAAATAAACCAGAAACATGTACTGATGGGCGGGCAGCATTGGGTTTACCTCCGGCAAACGATCATCGGTAGCTTGCGTCAAACGCTAGCCGGTCTTTACAGCTAGATAGATTCACCCTCATGCAACCCAGCGCTGCCTGTCCGGCGCTCACTTGGAGTTACACCATGAAGATCAGCATAGGTTATGAACTGATTTACGATTGCCCCCAGCCGACACCCATGCTCTTGACGCTGAGTGTGCACTTTACCAGAGCCTCAGACATGGTTGTGCCCGACTATTTGATCACCAATCCGGTAATCCCTATCCGGCCTTACCGCGATGGTTACGGCAACTGGTGCAGCCGCATCGTCGCACCCAGGGGGCGGTTGACCTTATCGACCCGGGGCGTGGTCAGAGACAGTGGCCAACCCGATCGGCTATTTTCATTTGCTAGACAAACACCGGTGGAACGCTTGCCGGATGATACCTTGATATTTCTGTTGGGTAGCCGCTATTGCGAAACAGATCGTTTGTCCGCTGTCGCCTGGCAGCTGTTTGAACATGCGCCCACTGGTTGGGCACGCGTGCAGGCAATATGCGACTATGTCAACCAACACATTGAATTTGGTTACCAACATGCCCGGTTCACTAAAACCGCGTGGGAGGCCTATCAGGAGCGAACCGGAGTGTGTCGCGACTTCGCGCATTTAGCCATCGCCTTATGCCGCTGTATGAATATCCCAGCGCGATACTGCACGGGCTATCTGGGCGACATTGGCATGGCACCACCCTACGGGGCGATGGATTTTGCCGGTTGGTTTGAAGCCTACTTGGACGGCAGTTGGTACACCTTCGACGCCCGCAATAATATTCCTCGTATCGGCAGGGTGCTAATCGCCCGTGGGCGCGATGCCGCTGATGTGCCGATCAGTTGCAGTTTTGGTCCCAACACCCTGATTAGCTTTCAAGTATTTACCGATGAAGTGGCCGAATTGGTTTAGATCTGCTAGATATGGGTGTTTGAACACTTAGTCAAACTGGCGCGTGGCTAGTTTCACAAGACTGGGGCGGGGCCAAACCAACCCCAAATCATGGTGGTTGGTTAGGCAACTGGCTGGGACTAGGCCAGCACGACGTCCAAGAGGCTAGCCAAGGTCCGCATATGGCGTTGTTGAGCAGGCAGTAGTTTCGTTTCGATTAAACTGCGGGCCTCGGTCGGTAATTCATGATCTTGCAAGGCTTTTTCATACTCTTCCAAGCCGGTTAATTCACCCTCGCGTAAAGCCTTCAGTGCCGCTTGCTTGCCTAGTAAATTGGCGCAGACGATCACTATTTGCGCCCAAGTCCCCCACGCGCCCGAGTCTTGCACGACGGTCCCGCCCAATTGGTTAATTTTGTTCTGCAGGCTGAAAACAGCCGCTTTGTGTTCTTCAAATGAGCACATTAAGACGTCCATTTCGCCCATGGCGGTCTCTTTCCGAAATTTGTTCAACGCCTGTTGGTAGGCTGCTACGGCGGATAATTCATTTTGTAGCAGGCTATTGATTAGTTGTATGTAAGACATAATAAAACTCCCAGATGATGGGTTTCGGGATGATTAACAAAGAGTCAGTCATTTGATTGTGTCGGCGCTTATTTAATAACAAAGGCGAGTAAAAGTCGGTACGCTGCCGCACAGCGCTAGCCGGAATAGCTGACGCTATTCAGCTAACGGCCTTAGTCAGCTTGTGATTGTCCGAGGGGTGTTTTGATGATTTGTCTGAAACCCTGGGTATTGGTTCGCCAAGCGTTTCGGAAGCCTGTGCCAAATTAGGGATCAGCCTGGCAAATTCAGTGTGTATCACCTGGTAGCACTCGCAAGCTTGCGCTTCCAAACCAGCGCGCTTCCCAACATTTATATGCCCTCTGCTGTAACTAATCAGGCCTTTTTGCTGCAGCTTACCGGCAGCATCGGTGATACTTTCCCTGCGCACGCCCAGCATATTGGCGATGTGATCATGGGTTACTCGTATCTCGTTCGATGAACATCGATCAAGATTCAGAAGCAACCAGCGACAAAGCTGTTGATAAATCGAGTGGTGGCGATTGCATGCCGCAGTTTGCGCAATTTGGGTAATCAATGCCTGTAAGTAAAGCAGCAACAACTTGAATAGTGCTTTATCGGCACTGCTTTCGTCCCCAGATTCGAACTCTTTTATGAACAATTGTCGCCGTAACCTATATGCGTATCCCGCTCTGCTGACCACGGCTTGATGCGGCATGGTGCGTCCGTCCGTAAATAGACCGAGGCCAATAAAACCCTCGTTACCGACCATGGCAAGTTCGCTTGAGGCCCCATCCTCTACCACGTAAATATTGGACACCACGCTTGTGGTTGGGAAATAAGCGTAACGCAATTCGCTTCCTGGTTCGTATAACACATCGCCGTTCGGCATGTGAATGAGTTCCAGGTAGGGCAACAGGCGTTTGTAAGTTTCTTCTGGCAACGCACCTAAGAGTAAATTCTGACTGGGGCTATTTGAATCGGTCATACGCAGTCTCCATCTGTTTTCTTGGCTTAGTGGCCTCTGGTGTCGAGGTCAAAATCCTACTGTTAAAAATGTTCGCAAGTGGGGCGTGAAGGGGTATCTCGGGTTTGATGGGTTGGAAGACGGCCAAATCTGGCTGAGTGGACCGGTTGATTGCTTCTGCCTAAATCATTTAAAAGGACTGTGGTTTATGGCCTTTTTTGATTTTCTCTCTGCAATTGCCGAGCTTACTTTCCAATTTGTCCGGCCTTTTCCGCGAGCATCTTTCCGGTTCCAACTCACCTAAACCTGAGACATAAGCGCCGGTATCTTTAAGCTCAAATTCGGTGGCCTGAGTTAGGTATTCCAGCTTTTCTTTATTCATAACGTTTCCCTGAAAATGAGTAATAGTCACTAAAGCGAGGAGCACCAGGTTTTGGTGCTATGCAAAACTTTACAAATAAAAAGGGAATTGATCGGTGCGCTAGCACACACAGAGTTAGCACCAAAACGAAGAAATGTTTTAGGGTTTGCTAGACGTATTTCGTAAGGTTCACTTGCGTATCGACGCATAAACACCTGGAATTCCAGCGATTGAACTCACCTCGAATCGGGTTGGTGGCGCCTAAGTTTTGCTGGATTTGTTTAATCAAGTCCCCAATGTAGAAAGTATCGAATCCGTCAGCGGTGATAGTGCGTATGGCTCCCAAAAGAGTCTTACCGCTAATGCCGAAGGAAATGCCGAGGCGATTATCCCCGTGCGTAAGAATGGGAAACCTTGGCAAGAAAGTAGCGCCAGAAATAAAACACTGCCTGCTACCAAAAGGCTAGGCAGAGCCATCTGCTAAGAATTGGGCGGCTACCAGTGCGGAAGTCTGGCGAAAACCACAATGGGTTGCTCAAGCTTTGGGAGAACGGGTCAACGCGCGACGCTTTAACTGCCAACTTGCCGAACTGCCAATTCGGGCAGCGCTGTTGAATCGGTTTACGCATCCGGATAACTCTGATTACGTGAGCTATAGCCCAGTTCCGTCAAGGGCGGTCTGCGGTAAGGGGAAGTTTGCTTGATCGATTATTTATGCAACAAAGCCCTTAAAAAATGGATAAACACACTTTATTTTCGCTGCACTATTTATCGATCTGGATTCTCTAATAGTCGCAAAACGGCATCAGTTAAGTGTTGATAATCTTCAGTCGCACGGGTCTTGGGAGCGTAATAGCGCACCGGCTGACCAACGGAAAATGATTCGGCGACGCGAATGTCATTTCGTATGCCGGGCAGCATGCGGGTGGCGCCAAATTGACTGGAAATGGCGTTGGCTACTTTTTTATGTTGGCCAATACGCGCCGCTAGCATCACCGGCACATAAGCGATTAGCACCCGAACGCCCTCATTCGCACGATGGCTGCCCACTTTGAATAGCACGCGGGCCAATTGCTTGACGCCTTCACCAGCCAAAAAATGTGGCAAAAACGGCACCAGTACGCGATCCGCGGCATAGAGTGCGTTTAACAATAGGATGTCCAGCGACGGCGGGGTGTCCAAGATCAAAATGTCGTAACGAGCCCCCAACGCTTCGTCAAGCAAGGCGCTGCGCAATCGAAACTCATCGTTCCCGGCGGCGCCATGTTCGAATAAGGGGTCTGCCGGTATTAGGTCAAGGTTACTCCAGCGACTGTGTTTGATGGCTGTTGTCAGATTATGTTGTCCGGCGAAAAATCCGTGCACAGTTGCATCGGTCTTGCTCAATTTTATCCCCAGACCCAAAGCGCAATGGTTTTGCGTATCCAGATCGATCAGCAACACGCGCGAACCACGCTCGGCAAACTCGGCGGCCAAATTCACGGCAGTAGCGGTTTTGCCGGAACCGCCCTTACGATTTGTCACTACCAAAATATGAGCCATGACAGCTAAAACAACTCGATCTGAGGTCTACCGCCATCCGTATTTGATGGTTCTCCGGTCATCGCACTGTGAATATCCCGTTGGCTATTCATCACGTACCGATCAAGGTGGCCGTCCATGCGTTCTTTTAGGGTAAGGGTTAAATGACCATCCCAATCGGTTTCTACAGAGCGATGGGCTAGGTCCGATAAATGCTCGTCCAGTTCGCCTATTCCAAATTGCACCTGTTCCACGCGTTGTCGCAACACATCCTGAAACTGCAAATGACCCAGTGCTTCGGATAAGCGATGAATAGCTTCCTTATTGCCGGCATCAACAGACACAATCACATCCAATAACATGCTGCTGCCTTGATTGAAACGACTTTCGACGCCAGACAGATCATGAATGATTTTGTTTAAATCGGATGTGGATTCGTGGCTGTTCAGCGCTTCATTTGCAGCCGCCAACTCCGCTTCAGCACCTTGAGTCGCCAAACGGATTTTCTGTTCGATATTGGCCGCCGCTTCGGCGGTTTGGGTGGAGAGCTTGCGCACTTCATCGGCCACCACTGAAAAACCACGACCAGCATCCCCGGCGCGGGCGGCTTCGATGGCCGCATTAAGGGCTAACAGATTGGTCTGGTTCGCGATTTTGGAAATAACCCCGACCAACGGCGAAAGCTCAACCACTTGGTTGGCCAATGACTGAATACGATGCAGATTTACGCTTAGTTCCTGCATTTGCTTACCAACATGGGAACTGAGAATGCTGATCACGTCCTTATTGTGAGCGGTTTGTTCGCGGATAATCTCGGTCAACATCATGCCGTTATTCATCGATTCAGTGATGCGGTCCACTTGTCCGGCCGACACAGCATGCACCTTGTTCAAACAATCGATTACTGCGATGACCCCGACTTCAGTATCTTTTAGCGCGCCATCTAACTGTTGCCGCATCAGCCCAAGATACGGAGAGGCATGGTGTATTTCTTCGGTTAAGGCTTGCAAATTGCTTTTTTTAATATCAATACGGTAATCCCTGGTTTGAATCGATCCTCGAATCCATTTAAGCTCTTGTTTTATGAAGGGAAAAATAGCAAAAGTCGATAAGGCAATGTAGGAGACTATCGAGACTAGCGCGCCTAGCGTTATTTCAACGCCATCGCTTAAGCCCAGCGGTTCAATCCACACATCGTGTAGCCAGGGTAAAACGATCAACACCAGGAGAAAAATAACCGCTCCGGCAGAGATCATCGCGCCGACGATACGCCTGATAAAACCCGGGGTGGGAAACCCATCGACGACCCCTACACCTAAGTTAGGACAACTCAGGCATGCATTCGCAGACTCAATCTTTGAGCTCATATTTGCCTCTAAGAACCAGGTAACACCTGTTTGATAACTTTAATCAAATCCGCACCATCAATAGGCTTCACCAACCAGCCGGTGGCGCCGAGTTTTTTGCCTTCGTCGCGTTTGGCCGACTGGCTTTCGGTGGTCAGGGTTAGAATCGGCGTAAACCGAAAACCGGCTAAGGCCCGAACGTTTTGTATCAACTCCAGACCACCCATATTTGGCATATTGATGTCGGTGATGATCAGATCAGGTTTGGTCCCAGCCTTGAGTTTACTCAAGGCTTGCACGCCGTCGCCGGCGGTTTCCACCTTAAAGCCGTTCATCTCCAGGTTGGATTTTACGCTCATCAGCATGGTAGCGGAATCGTCTACAATCAGAATAGTTTTTGCCATGACAGTTCTCTTTGGTTCAGTTTTAATGGTGTTCGGGCGTGCCAAGCGCCGACCTTAGCCAAGCGCTGAATTGCGTGTCGGCCGGCCAGGCGGTAATGGTCGGTCGGGCGGCCATTAACACCTGTAAATTGGCTGGGTGTAGATGTATACAAGCGGAGAAGTCGGCTTTAGCCGCGGTTTTTTTCTGCAACCACTCTAACAGTGTCTCGGCTTCTTCGACGTTGACGACATCTTGAAAATAAATCTGGTTTTTCTTGAACTGGATGCCCATTACAATAACTCCTTAACATTCAGCACCATCAATACCGAACCGTCACCCATCAGTGCGGACCCGGCATAAGCTGAAATTTGCCCCAAAACGCCTGCCAGCGGCTTTAAAATGATGTCAACGGTTTCTCGGAAATCATCCACCAGTAAACCAACAGACTCATCGCCCAAGCGTACCACCAAGACGGCCAATTCATCGTCGTCATTGGTCAAGGGTGGGGCGGCAATATTCAACAGGCTATTGATGGACTTTAAGGGCACGATGCGACCGCGCAATACTGTGGCCAAGCTGTGCTTGATGGTGCGAACATTGGCGCGCGGTACCCTTACGGTTTCCACCACGCTATCCATCGGCACGCCGAACAATTGTGCATCCGACTCGATAATCATCACATTAGTCACCGCCATCGATAACGGCAACGACAATCTGATCCGCGTGCCTTTGCCTTTTTCGCTATCCAGGGAAATGGCACCATTGACCTTCTCTACCGCCGTGCGCACCACATCCATGCCCACGCCGCGTCCGGACAGATCGGAAATGACTTCCGCCGTTGAAAAGCCGGCGGCAAACACCAAATTGACGGCATCCTGATCGCTGATGCGCTCCAAGGCCGCTTCGTCAAGAATGCCTTTTTCATAGGCTTTACGCTTAACAATGTCCGGATCTATACCCTTGCCGTCGTCGATAATTTCGATAATCACCCGATCGGATTCCTGCGTGGCGCGGATAGTCAACGTGCCGGTAGCGGGTTTGCCAATGGCGCGACGCACCTCCGGCAACTCAAAACCGTGATCCAGACTGTTTCTGACGATATGCACCAAAGGATCGCCTAGCGATTCGATAATGTTTTTGTCGGCTTCCGTATCCTCGCCTTCCAGAATCAGGTTAATGTCCTTGCCCAATTTCCGCGCCGTATCTCGCACCAGACGCGGAAAGCGTTGAAACACAAAAGACACCGGCATCATCCGCACCTGCATGATGGCATCCTGCATTTCTTCGGCAATCCGATTGATTACGGCATACTGGGCTTTGATCTCGCGCGATAGTTCGCGAACTCCAAAAACCGCTTCGGCACGTCCGGCAAGATACGGCAAGGCGTTTTTTGAAACCACCATCTCGCCGATTAGGTTCATCAAGCGGTCGATTTTGACTTGGTCAACTTTGACGCTTTTGGCGCCGGTAACGGTCAGGTCTTCCGCGCGACGGCCAAACTTTATTTCACCGTCTGGATCGGCAATCGGCACGCTCTGGCTTATCTCTTCGACTGGCTCGGACTTAGGCGCACTGACCGCCGCTTGTGGCTCGGCTTGCGCAGTGGCTGTGACTGACGCGCTAGATAATCGGCTGTCAAGCCAGCTTAATATGGCCTGGGCATCACCCGCTGCCAGCGCTTGTTCGCTAGCCAAGGCTAAGCTTGGCAATTGTTCGACGGAGCCGCTGGCTGTCAGGCAAGCGGTTAACGAAGTGATTGCCGCCCGCATCCGGCCTTGTTCCCAAGGCTCAGTGATCGGTAACTGTAAGATTTGACGCTGGATGTCCAGTAAAGCCTGTACCGCCTGGTCAGGCTCTGGCCAGTCGGGTTTTGCTTCCTGGATTGTAACTTCCAAGGGCAATGGCACTTGATTTGGCTCCACTGAAGCCATCGGGCTTTGCAGCGGCACCTGGCCCGGTAATCCAAGCCAATTGGGTTGCTCCAGGTTACGCAGCGACTCGATTAGCGTCGCTAACAGCAATGGCTTATCTGGTTCGTGTTCCAATACCAGTAATAGCCAGCGCAAGGCCGAAGCAAACCACAAATCCGGACTAGACAGCTCCAACATGGTTTGCGCGGCGCGTTCTAGTCCCGGTAGATCATTTGCATCCAGTAGCTCCAAGGCATCGCCGACAAAGTCTTCATAGACCGGGCCACCGTTGGGATCGCCGGCGGGAATGATCAAGGACCATGGCGACAATAGTTGACTGGTGATGCGATCCGCCATGTAACGGTAATATTCGTCAAGCTCAGCCTGAGATGCTGCAGTTAGGACATGAAAATCCAACACACACCGGTAGGCATCCATCTCTGCGAGTTTAGGCCAAGCTTCGCGGGCGACGATACCACCCCATATTAGGCCGGGCGTGTGGCGTGCTTGATAAAACGGATCTTCACCTTGAAAAAAGCATTGCTCGTCAGGGGTATATGCCAGCCAATGGAGTGACGTACCAGGCTGTCCCGAAGCATAGGCCGCCATGCGCACCGCTTCTGGGATGTTGGCTAGAGCCTCTGGCGCATTTATCGGACAAACAGGCAAGCCAGTTGCTGTCTGATGACGCACGGGGATTTCGTCCTGGGTTTCAGCTTCAGCCTCAACTGGTGTGCTAAGCGGTTGCTGGTTAATGTTGACCATCAACTTTCTGAGGCTTTCGGTCAATCGCGCCGAATCGCTGGCATAGCTGGCGCTAATAGCGCCGTTTTGCTCGATTTCGTCGCATAACATGCCGACAAAATCCATTGCATCCAATAGGCGATCGGCCAGTTCCTGAGAATAACTGACTTGACCGTTGCGCACCGCATCCAGCAAGTCCTCACCAGCGTGCAATACCCGGGTCATTTCCGGAAACTCGAACAGACCGCTATTACCTTTCAAGGTGTGCACGAAGCGGAACAGTTCGGTCATTAACGCCACGTCGGCCGGGGCTTTTTCCAGTTGCATCAGCTTTTCAGCGATGCCCTGTAAAAAGTCGCGCGCTTCGGACAAGAATTGTTGCAGCAATGGGTTCATGTCTGCACTTCTCCCAGCAATAAACGAACTTGCAACAGCAACTGATCCGGTTTAGACGGCTTGATCAGGTAGGCATTCGCGCCAGCCTCGAATGCACGCTGCTGGTCTTTGGCTTCTGCTTCGGTGGAAATCATGATGGCCGGCGCTTGCGGTATGTCCTGCGCCCTGAGTTCCCTGAGAAAACTGTAGCCGTCAAGTTTGGGCATGTTGACGTCTACTAGATACAGATCGAATTGCTGAACAAAAGACTTCTCTAGTGCTTCGATACCATTAATCGCCTCATCCACCTGATAGCCGGCGGCTTCTAGAATAGTTCGGTGAAACATGCGTACCGTAGCAGCATCATCGACAATCAATATCTGCTTCATCGGCCCTCCAAAGGTTTTTGATAAACAATGGCGTCCGGATATTTACGTACCTTGTACAACGATGAGATTCGGCTCATGGATTCGGAATGGCCCAGGCAGATAAAGCCACCTGGCTTTAAGGCATCGTAAAATGTTTCAGCCGCCGTTTTGCGGGAAATATCGTCAAAATAAATCAATAGATTGCGGCAAAAAATCACGTCAAAATTCCGATACGGCCGAGTATCGGCGCGCTCGGATAAATTGACCCGCGTAAATTCCACCGATTGCCGCAAATCGTAGTTAAGTTGGTAACTATCGCCACTGCGTTTGAAATAGCGCTGTAGAAACTTTATCGGCAACTCCTGTACCGAACGTGCGGAATACAAACCCTGCCGAGCATGGCCAAGAATTTTGGTATCGATGTCCGAAGAAATAATCTCGATATCCCAGTCATTAATGCCTGCCCAGTATTCCAGCAGGTAAATCGCAATCGAATACGGTTCTTCGCCGGACGAGGATGGAATCACCCATATCCGTAGCGGACTGCTATCGATCTTGGCAGCGACAATCTCCGGTAAAATCGAATTAACCAAACACTTGAACTGATATTCTTCTCGAAAAAAATAGGTCTCGTTGACCGTCATCAAATTAGTCAGCTGTTGCAGTTCCTCTCCAGAAGCTTGAAACCTCAACATGGTGAAATAGCCGCGAAAACTATCATTGCCGGTGGCGACAATACGTTCCTGCAGACGCTTGTCTACGAAATAGCGCTTACTGGATTCGAACTGAATTCCGGTTTTACGATAAAAAAATTCGCGAAACTTCTGAAAATCCTCTTCACTAATCCTGGGGTCGGTCATTGAGGCCTCAATCCTGCGCGATACGTTTCAACGCCAAATCGGCGGCGAACTGAATGTAGGGCTCTTCGGCAAATCGCTCTTTCAAATGCCGTAAAGGTTGTTCGGCGTCTTTCGAGCCGACTTCCACTAACAAATCCACCGCCGTGGCGCAAACATTCACATTTTGATCGTCATTGATCACCTCGAGCAGCCAGGTTTCTACATCCGGATGGCAAAGCGATTCGAGGATATTCACCGCAAAGATTCGCAGATCGGGGTTATCATCGGTAAGCAGACCGCGCATGATGGGCCCCACTTGTTGCGGCAATTGCTTCATCACCTCGATCGCTTCATTGCGTAGCTGCGCATCTTCATTGCGCAAGCACTCCACCAGGCCGGCCACTGCCACTTCGTCACCTAAAAAGGCCAAACTGCTAAGAATCACTTCTCGCACCGAAATATCGGCTTCCTGGCTTAGCCTGGCTACCAAAGTCGTTGATGCCTGTTCACAATCCGCCAAATCTCGGGCAGCCCAACGTCTGGCCATTGGATCGGTACTATACAATTGAGCTTCCAAACTCCGACAGTCTCGTTGCTGAACTCGCTCATCCTCGCTGACCGATACATCTATCTGTTTCTTGATGAAAGCCATCTGAGCTCCTCTTTATATTCCAGCCCATCGATTAATTTGATTGGCGATTTTCTCAAGCGGTAACACCACACTTGCTCCGCCACGATCGATTAGTTCGGCGGGCATGCCAAACACTACGGCGGTGGCTTTGGATTCGGCGATGGTCCGTCCACCCCGCTTTTTAATTTCGGTAAAGGCATCGGCACCGTCATAGCCCATCCCGGTTAGCATCACCGCTACCACCCGAGCCGGATCGCAGTGTTCAAGCACTGAACGGCCCAATAGTTCTACCGAAGGATGCCAAAGGAAATCGCGAGATTCCGGTTTTGGAATCACGGTTAATTTGCCTGCCCGTTGCCCCAACACCATATCCGCACCGCCTTTAGCAATATAAATAGTGCCGGGGGAAACCGGTAAAGGTGCAGCAGCCTCAACAACTGAAAGTGGGCAAATAGCATTTAAGCGCTCAGCGAAGGAACGGGTGAAGGCTGCTGGCATATGTTGTGCCACCAAGACCGGCCAAGGAAAATCCGCAGGTAACAGCGGCAAAATGTCTTCGAGCGTGCGTGGCCCGCCGGTTGAGACACCGATTACCACGAGGCCTTCCCCGGCTACACCACGCCGAATGACCGCCGGTCTTGGCACAGGTTTTTCGCGCTCTTCCCGCAAGCGTTGGGCTAAGCCCTTGACACGTGAACCGGCGCCCTTGATTCTGGCGCTGGCTGCTGCTCTCACCTTGGCTATCAATTCGTCCTTTATCTGGCCGATGCTTAAGGAGATTGTGCCGTCTGGTTTGGCAATATAGTCCACCGCACCGAGATTTAACGCCTCAAATGTAGCCAAGGCGCCATGTTCAGTCAGTGAGGACACCATCACCACCGCTACTGGTCGTTCGGCCATAATTAAGGAGAGCGCAGTAATGCCATCCATTTCCGGCATGTTGACATCCAAAGTCACCACATCCGGTTGAAAGTTGCGGTTTTCTTCGACCGCTTCTTTGCCGTTGCGGGCCTGGCGGATTTCAAAGCCGCCGACTTCTTGGAACATACCGGTGAGTTGACGGCGCATCAGCGCTGAATCATCAACAATTAAGAGCTTAATCATGACAGTACCGTTTAACTCGCGATGCTTGCCAAGGCTGTCATATCCCCGCCTGCCAGCAGGTGACCGGGCTCGATGAGTTGCACCATGCGTTTTTGCTTTTCCAGATTGGCCATCCTCGATAACAACGTGGACTGCTCGCTGGATAATTTCGGCGCCGGTTCGATGGCTGATTTATGTATCTTCAACACTTCAGCCACAGAATCGACAATAAAGCCGGTACGAGTGCCGTGGATCAAAAACACCATAACCCGCTGGCCTTCTGAACGCTCCACCGATGCCAAACCCAAACGCCTGCGTAAATCAATCACCGGCAGTACCGCGCCTCGCAGATTGATCACACCTTCAACAAAAGCAGGCGCCTTCGGGACGTGGGTCAGTTCATCTGGTACTCGGACGATTTCCTGCACACTGTCGATCGGCACCCCATACTCTTCTCGATCCAGTCGAAACACGACCACTTGCTCATCGTCATCCGAATTTTCATCATCCACATCAGTGCCGATGGCGTGCCGATTGTCATCTTCTAGGTTATCCACTTTAGTCAAAGCCTCCTTGACACTGGAATGGTTGAACAGGTTGTGGGCGGAAATAATGGACACCAAACGCTTGCCACCTTCCAATCGACAGATTTCGGCAATATCGGCCAAGTCACCATCGCGAGCCAATAGGGTTGGCATCGGATCGACATGGGATTTTGAAACCCTCAACACTTCATTGACGTTATCCATCACAATGCCGACCGATGCACTACCCAAAGCCACCACCACAATGCGGCTAGTTTCGTCGGCATCTTGAGTAGGCAGGTCAAACATGGCCCGTAATGACACTAAGGGCAGTAAACGGTTTCGCAATGTCATCACCCCCAGCACATGAGACTCGGAATGCGGCACATGGATAATCTGTTCGGGAATCTGTACGATCTCCTGGACGTCTTCGATGGCTATCGCGTATTCCTGTCCGGCCACATCGAAGCTGACCAACTGCAATTCGTCACTATTATCATCGTCGTCCTGGCTGCTGGTAGTGGCCGACATACCAGCCGTCGAATTGGCTGCCCGAGCGAGGCCGGCGATTTCTCTGAACTCCTGAGCGATCAGTTTTTCAAAATCCAAGACCATGATCATCGCGTGGCCACCGACATCCTTGATCATGCCGGATAACAAGTCGGTATTAACCGTGCTGCGTATTTCTTCCACACTTTCGATTTTCTCGGGTTCAACGCCAACCACGCTCGCCACCCGGTCCACCACAAATCCCAAAGGCTGGCCAATATCAATCACCACCGCACGGGTAGCGTCATCGTGCTCCTGTTCAGCAAAGGTAAAAATGCGCCGCAGGGAAATGATAGGCAACACTTTGCCGCGCAGATTCGCCAAGCCATCCAAAGTAGATGGCGCCAGCGGCACTCGCACCACATCCGGGACGCGGATAATTTCTTGGACCGGTGCCATATCCACCGCGAATACCTCGTCAGCAATGATAAAGGTGACAAACTGACGGGTATCCGACTCATCCTGATCGATTATGCCATCCTCCAATTGCACGCCGACATCGGTCGGCGATACGTTGGGTTCCTCAGTAATTGTTGTCATGATGCCCCCTATCAGGCGCTTTGCAGTTCGTCCGCGAGCGAGGCAATTTCCTCGATCGCAGCGGCCAATTCCTCGGCGCCTTGCGCTTGTTGACTGGCTGCTGAGGCTGCTTCGGTCGCTGCCTTATCGGCTTCCTGCGCCGCAGCGGAAATTTGCTCGATACCCTTTTTAACTTGGCCCACGGCAGCAGCAATTTCGTTGGAAGCGGCCAATATTTCACCGGAGCCTTTTTCTACATCCAGGATGTCGGTTTCGATTAACACCAGATTGGCAGTACTGACTTTGGCTTTTTCCACTTCAACAACTGCGGCACCGACGATTTCATCCAGGTCGCGCCCGACCACGCCAATTTGATCTTGAACTGCTTTGACCAGATCTTTGATTCGATCTGCGTTCTCTGCCGAATCATGAGCCAGATTACGGATGTCTGTAGCAACCACCACAAAGCCTTTCCCAAAATCACCGGCGCGAGCAGCCTCGATAGAGCCGTTCACAGCCAGCATATTGGTTTGAATCGATACGGTAGTTATGGCGTCGACGATTTTATCGATACGACGGGACACCAGTTCCAGATCTTTAACTTGTTTGATGCTGGCCCGTGAGGCATCGGCTGCGTCGGAAATACCTGTTATTAAGCCGTCGATAGCGGCCTTGTTGACCCCGAGCAAATTTTTAATGGCTAATAGTTTTTCCCCGCTAGCCGTGGCACGACTTTGTGCCAGTTCCGCACCTTTCTCAATCTGCGTTACAGCGGCTGACGATTCCTCCGTGCTGCTGGCCTGCACCTCTGCACCTTTGCGGATTTGGTCGATGGCCGCCATAATTTGCGCGCCGGAACGATTGATTTCCTGCACTGCCGAGGATAGCTGTTCAGCAGCAGACGCCACTTCTTCCGCGCTCTTAGCCACGTCTGTTGAGTTCTTCAGATCTTCAGCCAGTTCTGACAAGTTTTGAGCGGTTTGCTCGCATTCGGCCAGCGCCTCGGCCTGTTCAGCTACGGTTTTAGCAGCTTCCTCCGCCGCAGCAGATTGTTCTTCGGCAGCAGCGGCCACATCTTCTGAACCTTTTAAGGCTTGTTGACTAGCCGTAGCGGATTGCGCAGCGCCGGTGGCAATCTCTTGTACAGCCTTAACAATTTCAATGGTGTCAACGCGTATTTGCTCAAGTTGCTGGGTAATGGTTTTGCCGTTCTCAACTTCACTTTCCACTGCTCTCGCAGAATCACCTATTCCCTCGGCAATCACCTTCACTTCTTTTTGAATTTGCCCGACCAACTCCTGAATCTGTTTGGCGCTTTTTTCAGACGTTTCAGCGAGGGTCCTGACTTCATCGGCCACCACCGCAAATCCTTTGCCGTGACGTCCGGCCCGAGCGGCCTCGATGGCGGCGTTCAAAGCCAATAAATTAGTCTGATCGGCAATACGGGCCACCGCTTTAACGATATCACCGATGCTGGCGGCTTGCTTTTCCAGTTCTGCAACCATTACCACTGAAGCCGCTTGCCTTTGCGCGGCAACCCCTACATTAGTAACCAGCAAGGCTATATCACTGCTGGTACGAGCAACCAGGGTTTGCACTGCTTCAGATTTTGTTTGGGAAATATCAGCGTTTTGCAGTTGGCGAGCGATGGATTCGCTGACCAGCTTAAAAGCAGACAAAGACTCCTGAGCAGCACCAGAAGCTTCCTCTGCACCTGTGGCAATTTGGTCTGCAGCGCGCTTTAATTCTTCGGCAGCCGAAGCCGCCTCGTTGATGCCGGAAGACAATTGGCCTGTTGCGGCGGCGATCCGCTCGGCAGCCTGCTGTTGTTTACCCAGGGTACGGGCCTTTTTACGTTGCGCCTCCGCCTCTCGTGCGGCTGCATTGCTGCTCGCACTGCTAACAGCATTTGAACTGACGGTGTTTGTTGTTTTTTTAACCAGAGCCATAAGATTTCTCCATTTCGGTCAATTGAAATTAGAACAGCGGCAAGCTTCGGCGAACTAAGTCTTTGTTATTGATGTAGCTTAAACACTTGATCATTTTGCAGACCCCGACGGAATGCTGGAAACTGTTGAGCACATCAAAAGTCCTTGCGTATTAGCCTCCGCGAGCTTGCGGATGACGGTTTAATGAGCATGCAAGTAAGGGTTATGAGGGGGCACCATGACGAATAACACTGAGCGGGATTTACTCAGTTCTAAATAATCAGCCCGTAAACTTTTCGTATTTACTAGCGGCTGACCTAAGCCCCGAAACGTCGCGTAGGAAGCTTATTCCTTTGCGTCATTTGACTTAACGGAGATTATTAGATGTCGGAATTGTGTTCCGTTTAAAGGCTTTCGCTACTTAACCATCTTGAAAATTATTCTAGTGCAAAGTAATTATTTTTCGCTAAGCGCTAGTGCAACAGCTCTCCGTTTTTTGCTTTGAAATTTCCGGGAAAATAGCCTGAATTGGCATGGTAAATGTTAAATCTCTGGCCTTAAGCAGCCAAACAGTAATTTGAACGAAGTTGTTATATTTGCGCAAAATGAGTCGCCTATAACTGTTTTTTGCAATTTATTACTCTACTTACAAGGGGTTAAAGAAAACTACTTAAGTGCTTGAGGTGCACGAGGCCCGTTTAGCCGATCTGTCCAGAAAGCTGTCGACACTGGCTTTCCGTGGATCCTGCCACAGGAATTGGTCCATTTCGGGGTTCGAGTCTATTCTCTAAATTGTCGATTAGTTAACAGTTTGACTCTCAGTATCACAGCATAGCAAGGCAACAAGGGCTATTTGGGATCACTTTTTACGTGTTTGAACCCACCGTCATAAGCTTTATTTAGACTTTTTTAAACTCGACTGGTGATTTATTGACGCTGATTTGAAGCTCGGCTCGATACTGTTATCACCAGATGCGCAGTTGTTTGACCGCCCCCGCAACAGCTTGTGTTGGGGATCAACCGCTGTAGGGTGGTTTTGGTAGATTGATCGTCACTGAGCGCCGAATTAGCCATTGAGTGTACTTCTTCTGAAACCGGGCGTAGCTGCCGCGATCTGCAAGCTATCCAACTACTGGGTATTACTGGGTGTAGTCGATGCCAATAGTGTGCTAAGGGAGAGGTGTGCAACGGCTACTGAAGCAGTCGTTTTGCATTTGAACGCCACCCAATAAGGCCAAGTCAATTTTTTGAGATATGACAACCGCCGGGTTAGCTTTCCCTGTTTCTTGGTGCGTCCCTTTATGCGAAATGCGCGCAAAAAATAGCCGGCGCGTACTGTTGCACGCGCCGGCTATTGACCTAATACTTAGGCGTAGACGCTGGATTTGCGGCGTCCTGCATACAAGACACCCATTAAGGCGCTGGTCATCATCCAGATCGAAGCCGGTAGCGGCACTGCGGCTGGTGCGTCGCTGGTTGCTTGCGACGGACTAATATCAAACGCATATAAAAAGTGCAGATTGTTAAACTCCGATGCATCCGCAAACGCCAATAGGTTAGCGTCCGAGCCCAAGTCGGTATTGCCGAATGCTGCACTCCAAACGCCGTCTGACAGCAAACCGATTTGGAAATTATTGGAGCCCAACAAGGTGCCGGATGACACATCTGTGCCTATCGTGTAATCCGCGCCGTTGGCTATAAACGATACCGCGCCCACGCCAGTAAAGAACACGATAGGTGCGGCAGTGCCGATAACAGCTGTGTCCTCGAAGATACCGAAGGTATCGGACAGCGAAGGAAACGGAAAGGATGCAGCGCTAAAGGATAGAAAGTTGACATCGCCGTCATTGGGTGCCCAAACGCTGGCAGAGCTAGCGCTGGAAACTGCCAACAGACAAGCGGCGAGCGAGGTCTTCAAAGTTGGGATCTTTTTCATAGGTATTTCTCAATAGGTTTAAGTTAACAAATTGCCATCCAATGGCACTTACCCCGCGGCCGGCTTTGCTAGGCAATGCCGGCTTTGACAGAGTTAATTCGACCGTTTGCTGCGGAGACTGACTGAGTCCCGAACGGTCTGTATTTCTCAGCTATCCAACGAACAGCCAAGGGCACAACTACCTGCCGGATACCAACTTGGTAGTTGAAAAACTGTGGAGCTAATGTTTGATAAGGATCGTGCTGCCGATGGAGGCAAAACAATTGCGGTGGCTGGAGCAGGGTGGTGGTGTGGCGACGATTGTTGGGCTTCGGTCTGCTGTTTGAATGGAATGGCCGTTGGTCGCAATGACTTTCTGGATCAGGTCGGCCTATGGTGGTGGTTTGATAAACCTATGGTGTTAGTCTAAGCCGAAAGGCTGCGGGTGTCGGTACGTTATCCAACATTAGAAATCGGCTTATTATAATACCTTCCCTCTTTCCTATTTTATGGTCACCGATCCTGTTAAATGGCCTGCCAATCTCGCTTCCAATCTGTGTACGTTGCCGTACCGACTTCGCTTGGCTGAATTGATATTGTTTGTGACGGGCGGCGGGAAAAACTTCCGCGCTTGGCCATGACGTTTTGCTCATGGCTAATTCAGTTGGAGATCACCATGAATAAAGAACAAGTAGAAGGTCGCCTTGCAGAAGTTAAAGGTAAGGTCAAAGAGGCAGCAGGTGTGATATTGGATGACAAAGAGTTGGAGGTAAAAGGCAATGTTCAGAAAAATCTGGGCAAGCTTCAGTCCGGCTTCGGCGATCTGAAGCAAGACGTTAAAGACGAGCTTTGAGTCGCGGTATTTCAGTGTTGTACCCGGTTAATTTCGGCATTAGAGGGCAAAAATCATGCTTGAAACTGTAGCTATCCTTTTTATCATCCTATGGGCGCTGGGCTTGGTGTCGTCATACACGCTCGGCGGATTTATTCACCTATTACTAGTGATCGCTCTGATAGCGATCGTGTTGCGCGTCGTTCAAGGCCGCAGGGCTCTGTAACCGTTAATGAGCCAGCCTTTACTGTGAGGTAGAGGCTGGCTTCGAACGGAAGCTCAGTAAGTACGCTTGAAAGGTCCTTGCCGGACTTCTATTTATCCCGCCACAAAAAGGTCTTAGCGCCGTTACTTGCGACGATTCGGGAAGGTCAGCCACGATTTTGTAGCGGCTAGGAATTGCGGTTCGATCGAAGTGTAGCCCCAGGTGCACGACCATGATGCCTGCCAGTCGCTGGCTTGGTCCGAGCTTGCCGAAAGTACTTCCTTAGCCAAGAGATCGGCAAAGCGTTGTATAAGGTGTGGGCCGAGAGCAGTAGGCCCAGTAAATCGCGCAAGTGTCTGCTTGCAGCCGCTTGGCTATTTTCAGAGGGGCGATGCGTTGGAGCAGGACGCGGCGGTTTGCAATTGCTGAGTTCGCCTGCGATGAAGCCAACGCTGCTCGCCAACAATAGAGTGGCGGGTGCAGTCATCTGTGCATGTATCTTTCCAAGAAGTGACGAACTGCGCTTGCCGACCGCCTGGCGGCGCACCGACAGTTGCCGTTCTGCACTGGCGATTTGCGCACTCAAGGAGTTTGCCGGTGCTCGTTCTGGCGTCTGCGCTGCTTTCATCTACTGTCCTTAGTGTGGCGCTCGGTAGATGGGGGCACAAGGCTGCGCTGCGTAGCGGGGAATTGAAGAAAGCGACTGGAGCGGCGAATCACCCCAATCAGCATTAATGCCAGCAGTAAATTGCCAGCGACTGCCAGCAGGATGGCGCTGCTGGCTTGGAAATTATGTTCGATCAGCCATTGTACGCCGGCGGCCAGCAGTCCCAGCCAGGCAGTGCTCAGCAGTAAGCCAAGCATCACTGCCGTTGCCAGCATCATGGTTAGAGTTTGACCGGCTCGCCGCGCTTCCAGCGCGGCGAGACTGAAGTGGTCATGGCCTAAACCTTGTAGTTCCCCCCAGAGCGCTTGGATATCCCCCAGCAGACTGGCGTCTTTAGACGACTCGGCCTGCTTGCTGGAGTATTCCGTGCGTTCCTCGGCCTTTACGGAGGCGTTCGGCTCCATGGGCTTAAGGGGATTAGCGGCTGGCCAATAGGCGACTGAGCAGGAAGCCGCTGGCGACTGCAATCCCCAATGCCGTTACCGGGTTGTCCCGGATATAAACCTGACAATTTTTCACGATGCGCTGCTCGGCGGTTTTTAGCTGCTCGCTTCTTTGGTCTAGCGTTTCTGCGGCTTGATGAGAGGCACTGGCGATTTTGTCGACCGCTTCGTGGGCGAAATTGGAGGCTTTATCAATAGTTTCCATAAGGGTTTCCTGGGTTATTTAAGACGCATATCGTTTTTGACTGACTGAACGCCTTTCACAGCACGAGTAATTTCGACGGCTTTGGCAATATCCGCTTGCGTGCTGACGAAGCCGCTTAACTGCACAACGCCTTTAAAGGTTTCTACGTTGATCTGACCTGAGCGCAAGCCAGGCTCGTCGAATAGCATCGCTTTCACTTTGGTGGTGACAACACTGTCGTCGACATATTCACCGGCGCCTTCTTGCTTGTGCGTCGAGGCACAGCCGGCGGCGGTGAGTAAGGTAAAGGCCACAATGAATGCGGAAATGAATCGATTGAGGTTTTTCATGGGTGATTCTCCTGGACTAAAAAAGGTGTCGCTGGTGCGACTCATGTTTGGTCGCTAGTGGGCGGGTTTGCCTTGGTGTCGGTCTAGGAGACTGACGGCTGGCCGTGCCTTGGCGTCAAAGATTGGTGAAACAGGGGTTCGGAAACCTTGGCGCTAATCTAATCGCAAAGCCAGTCCTAGTCGGTACGTTAGCGAACATACATGGGGGTGCTGAAGTTTGCAGAAGCCCGGTAGGAAAGCGGCTATAGAGTTGTTTAGTGCTTGCAGGCTATATGTGTGCTAGCGCACCGACAGGGCATTACTGTTGCGAATAAGCTACTCAACAGCTTATTTACAACAACGCCAAACGATTTAGGACGATTTATAGTCAAATCGGCGTCAAGTCCCAATCCCGATTTTCACGCTCAAGGAACTAATATGCTTACAAAAAAAATACTGCCGATAGCCGCTCTTGCTGGTTTGGCTATCGTGCCGCAAGCCCACGCTGTCGATCAAACTCAAGACAATCGTTGGTACGTTGCGCCATTCGCGACGTTTATCAACAGCGGCGGTGACAGGAGCGCCAGCGACGGCTGGGGTGGCGGGCTTGGGGTGGGTAAAATCATTGATGAACATTTTAACGTCGAGCTAAAAGGCTTCTACCAAGGCTTCGGCGGCGACAATGGCCCATGGGATTTGGTTGGCGGTAGCGCCGATGCCCAGTACTACTTATTCAGGGATAAATTCTCGCCTTATCTGGTTGCTGGCCTGGGCGGTATGAACACCTGCGCATCCGCCAATTGCGGTATCGGTTTCATCGGCGAAGCCGGCGTCGGTGCCACCTACGAAGTGAACGACAATTTATTGATCCGTAGTGATGTACGCTACCGCTACAACAATAATTTAAACGCGCAGGTTCAAGCCGGCACCGACGAATTTCACGATATGACGGTTAACCTTGGGGTGGTGATTCCCTTTGGCGACAAACCCAAATATGCGGCAAAAACAGATACGCGCATGGCCCCGCCGCCGATTGTGCCGGCATCCAAACCCGACTGCAGGACCCTTGATTCGGATGCCGACGGCGTCAACGATTGCCTGGACAAATGCCCCGGTACGATTAAAGGTGCCACGGTTGACCTGAAAGGCTGTGCGGTGAGACTGATATTGAAAGGCCAACATTTTAAATACGATTCCGCCGAATTGGGTTTAAACGCCAAAGAACTGCTGGATGGTATCGCTAAGGATCTGATCGCGTACCCACAGAAGAATGAAATCCAAGTGCAAGGCCACGCTAGCAGCGAAGGCAGCGACTCGTACAACATGAAACTGTCGCAACGTCGGGCGCATTCGGTGGTCGAGTATCTGAAGATGAAAGGCGTGGCCAATAAATTGTCGGCAAAAGGTTACGGTGAAACTCAACCTATCGGCGACAACAGCACCGAAGTCGGCAAATCCGAAAATCGCCGCGTCGAATTGATTTGGATTGAAGAATGATTGTCAATCAGCCAATTTGAGCCTTAGCAACTTCGCTATCTAGGCGCAAATAGATCGTAACGCCTCAAAGCCGTCGTCTGGTCGAGCGGGAGATATTTAAAAGACTGCCGCGACGGTGCCGGCTTGCTAGTCCGAACACAAACACAAGACACTGGCAAGCAGGCTGTGCAGGTGAAGGTCATTTACACTCACCTGCATTTCTATGCATGCGAAATGGTTCTTTTGCTGCTCAACTCGATAGGAGTCCGTACGGGCTTTTAGGAGGGCGAAAGGATGGGCAAGCCTCAAGAGGAAAGCCGATAGCTTAAAGTCATCGAACCTGTATCCATCCAGTGCAATTGCGATTGGTACTGATCAAGCATTTCACGTCTGCAGCATTTAATACCGATTGCGTAACTTCCTTGGATAGGCCAAAACTGCTTGGCGCGCAAGTGGCTCCCGCGTCTGCGGGAGCTTGTAGGGTCACAGTGGATTCATTTTGGCGTCTTTCACTCCGGCTGGTGCGGCAAAGACGGTCGATCCGCTGAGTAATTGGTTTAAAAATCCTAACAAGTAGCAGACGGTCTTAACTGGCCTGCCCGGCAGCGGTGGCTTCCGGCACTTCAATCAAACGGCCGGTTTTGACGTCGTAAACATAACCGTAAACCGGAATGTCGCTGGGTACCAACGAATGGGCTTTGATGCGTTTTACATCCTCCAGCACGCTGTCGGCTTGGTTTTTAATGGTCAGCCAGTTGATGTATTTGCCGTCTGTCGATCCAGGGCCTTCGCCGCCGTCGTGCCAGCCTGTCGCATCGACGCTGGAGGTTTTTAAACTGCTGGCCAGTAAGTCGCTCATGATGTCGTTGGTAAAAGTTTTCATACCGCAGTCGGTGTGATGAATCACAAACCATTCCTTGGTGCCGAGTAATTTGTAGGAAATAACTAGCGAGCGAATCGCATCGTCGCTGGCGCGACCGCCGGCATTGCGAATCACGTGGGCGTCGCCTTCAGACAAACCGGCGTATTTGGCGGGGTCTAGTCGGGCGTCCATGCAGGTCAGTATGGCAAACTGACGAGCGGGGGGCATAGCCAAATCGCCTTTGTTAAAACTGGATACATAATCGCGATTGGCTAACAGTACTTCGTTGTGAATTTTGCTCATAAAAACCTCAGTGGGTGAAAAATCGTCTGGCTCAAACTGCAAACCAGACGGTGTAACGACTATCTCCGGGCGGCATTGTAGCCAAGCGGACTCCTGGTTTAAAGACGCTAATTAGTTTATAAAATATAAACTTTAAGTTTATAGTTGTGGCGTCATGGACAAGTTTAACAATATGCAGGTGTTTTGCCGAATCGTTGAGCTGGGGACTTTTTCGGCGGTTGCCAAAGAGTTGAAGCTTTCGACCATGATGATAAGTAAGTACATTGTCCAGCTGGAAGCATCCTTGGGCGTGGTGCTATTGCATCGCACCACCCGCAGTCTCAGCCTGACCAGCGCCGGCGAGGCTTATTACAACCGCAGCAAGCAATTGCTAGAAGATTTAGCCGACTTGGAAGCTTCCACTGCCCAGTTGGGGGAGCGGGTAAAGGGGACTATCAAAATCAGTGCGCCGATTGATTTCGGTGGCATGTACATGGTGCCGGCCATCGAAGCCTATATTAGGCGGTATCCGGAAGTGAAGATTTCCATGTCGCTGGACAACAAGCCGCCGAACTTGCGAGTGGGGAGTATCGATATTTCCTTGTTGGTGACCGACACCCTAGACCCCGGCGTGGTGGCGCGCAAGATTGCCGAGACCGAGTTGTGTACTTACGCTTCGCCGGATTACCTGGCCGAAAAAGGCTGGCCGCAGAGCATAGGCGAACTTAGCGACCATCAATGCCTGCATTATGTGGATACGCCGCATGGCGAGTTCTGGTTGTTTGATGTCGACGGCGAATTAAAAAAAATCAAATCCGATTGGGTGCTGGCGTCCAATAATGGGCGGGCATTGTGCCAGGCGGCGGCTCTGGGGATGGGCATCGTCCAAGCGCCGAGATTATCGGTCGCACCCTATCTAAAAAGCGGCGAGCTGGTGGAAATCCTCAGCCAATACCGCCGCCCGGCGATCGCCATCTACGCCACTTACCTGCAACGGCGGTTTTATCCGGCCAAATTGACGACGTTTATCGATTTTTTATTGGAGTATTTTGAGCGGTAGCTGGGCTTTTGGCAGGAACACTGAAACATTCCGGTTGCCCTGGATAAAGAAAACAAGCTCGGCCAAAAACCGACAGCTACTTTTCGACTATCAGCGACTGCAACGATGTTGGAATACAAGCCTCGATGCAGCGTCAGCGGAATCGAGGGCGTCGGCTTACCCGCCACCAAACCCTAATCGGGAATTGACAGGAGTTGGCTTTCGAAACCTCGATTCCATCGAGGCTACTTGCTGTCCGGTGAGTGTTAACTATAAATGCTGGATTGCAAGACATGACCCCGATTTTCCCTTATAAAGCATTATCCCCAGCAGAAAACTTAACCGTAAGCATTAGTTATGAATACTACGAATTATGACCCCGAAGAACTGGAAATTTTGGAGTATATCGAAAATGGAAGTCCGCAATGTGTTCCCGATATTGCCGAAGAAATACAAAGAATGCGGTTGTCTATAGCTGAGAAAATCACCAAGCGAAAACCGGTTAATTTGAGAATTCTTGAATCTGATCTTGCCAAACTTAAGTCCCAAGCCCTGCAACAGGGTATTCCATACCAAACGCTGATAGGCTCCATTCTTCATCGATATGTCAACGGCGATCTGACAAAATAAGGATTTTGAACAGAGGGGGCAAGTCTTGAAATAGAGCATTCGACGAAAGCAGTGTGCAAGGACTTGCACAAGATGCGTGATTGCAAGACCTGAACCCAAATCGCGTTTATCTATTTTTTGTTGGAATATTTCGAGCGGTAGCAGGCTTTTTGGGATGGGGGGATTACCGAGCAAGTTCGGCCAACGGAGGGCTGCTGTCTATGATTTTGAGTGACGGCAATTGAATGGGTAACTTCCTTCCAAATTTGCCACACCTAATCGTTCGAAAAACCTCAATCCAATTTCCCAATAGAGTCAAACCTGCCCACCCACGCCTTTAAACTTCTCAACAAAAGCGGCAATTTTCTGGAAAACGCTTTGCTTTTTGGTCAGGTATTGCGGATTAAGCGGGCTCATCTTGGGCAAAATGGCATTGAGCTCAGTGCCGTTTTCACTGGCAAATTCCCGTTTTAGTGAGTTAGTGATGTAACGCCTCGCGGCCTCAGGATTCAGGCTCTCGTCGCTAATCAGCTCTTGCGCCTCACGCTGTTGTTCCGCTTGGGCAAAGGTGAAGAAGGCGTCAATCACACTGGCCTTATCACCAATCTTGTCAAGGTCGGTTTGGTTAATAAAATCGACTAGCAAACTCTCCTTGGCGCGGTTACCCAAGCTGGCACGAATCACCCGGCGCACATCGTCAACCAATGCCGCTTTGTCTTTGACTTTCTTATTATTTTCAAAAATCAATTCCAGAATGTAATCCAGATTGATCTCTTGTGACTTCAGCAGATCCACCTCAAAAACCACGTCATCCCAATCGATAGTGGATTGCTCTTTTTCAGCGGCAGATTTTTCCCGGCGCAACCAGTCGCGGATGTCGTTATAGGTAGAGCGATAATCCTGAATTTTCCGCTCGGCGGGTATTTTGATGGCTTGCAGCTCGGCCAAGTCTTCATCGCTTAGATAATGCTGGGCTTTGAATGCCTCAACCACTTCAGGGTCGCTCAGGTCAACGCCTTGCAGGGCTTTGAGGCTGGCAAACTCATCGTAATTTTGCAGCACGTTCTCAAAGCGCAAATATTCGCCAAACAGTTTCGCAAAGGCTTTTTTATCGGACTCTCTTTCAATGGCCGCAGGATCAGGAAAGCGCTGCTCCAACTCCCTCACAACATCGACAAAGCCGCGCCTTGCCTCACCGGTCACCACATCGGTAAAGCCTTCCATGTATTCCTTGTAGCTCTTCTCCAGCACCACGTTCTTGGTGTTCTTATCGCCAAACAAGGTAATGGCATCGATGGTCGCCTGCTCCAAATCGCGGAAGGTCACGATATTGCCAAAGGTCTTGGTGGCGTCAACAATACGGTTGGTGCGCGAGTAGGCCTGGAGCAAACCGTGGTAGCGTAAGTTTTTATCAACAAACAGAGTATTCAGCGTAGGAGCATCAAAGCCGGTCAGGAACATGCCCACCACAATCAGTAAGTCGATCTCCTTGGCCTTAACTTGCTTGGCAAGATCGCGGTAATAATTTTGAAATCCGTTACCATCCACGCCAAAATTGGTTTTGAACAGCGCGTTATAGTCGGCAATCGCCGCGCTTAAAAACTCTTTGGCGCTGCTGTTCATAGCGGAAACGTCAAAGCTTTCATCCACAATATCGCCCACCGCATCTTGTTCTTCATTAGCCGCAAACGAGAAGATGGTGGCTACTTTCAGCGGCTTGTCGCTGGCTTTTTGCAAATCCTTGAAAGACTCGTAATAAAGCTTGGCGGCATCCACGCTGCTCACGGCAAACATGGCATTAAAGCCTTTGGCCCCAGCCTGTAAGCGATGGGTTTTTTGCCGGAAATTATTCAAGATATATTGCGAAATTTCCCGAATACGCACAGGGTGTAACAAAGCTTGCTTATTTTCTGCAGCGCTGAGCTTAAGCTCGTCCTGCTCGGTTTCGATGGCTTTAAACTGGGGGCGCACATCGTTGTAGTCCACCTTGAACTTCAAGACCTTTTCATCGCGAATGGCATCGGTGATGACATAAGAATGCAGCTCACGGCCAAACACGCTGGCAGTGGTATCGGCACCCAAGGCGTTTTGCGGGAAGATCGGCGTGCCGGTAAAGCCAAACTGATAAAACTTCTTAAACTTTTTCTTCAGATTTTTCTGCGCTTCGCCAAACTGGCTGCGGTGACACTCATCAAAAATAAACACCACTTGCTTGTTGTAGATGGGCAAGTCATTTTCACTTTTTATAAGGTTGTTAAGCTTCTGGATGGTGGTGACAATGATTTTGTTATCGTCCTTATCCAAGTTGCGTTTCAGCCCGGCAGTGCTTTCAGAGCCATTGACACTATCCGGCGAAAAGCGCTGGTATTCCTTCATAGTCTGGTAATCCAGATCTTTACGATCCACCACAAAAAACACCTTATCGATAAAGTCCAGCTCCGTCGCCAATCGCGCCGCTTTAAAACTGGTCAGGGTCTTGCCCGAGCCGGTGGTGTGCCAAATATAGCCACCGCCCTCAAGATGGCTCCAGTTCTTGGCCTGATAAGCACTATTGATTTTCCTCAAAATCCGTTCGGTAGCGGCAATCTGATAGGGGCGCATCACCAGCAACGTGTCGCTGGTATCGAACACCGAGTATCGCAGTAGCACTTTCAGCAGCGTGTCTTTCTGGAAAAACGTGGCGGTAAAATCTTTTAAGTCTTTAATCAGACCATTATCGGATTTCGCCCAATTCATGGTGAAATCGAAGCTGTTTTTGTTGCGCTGCGTGGTGTTGGCAAAATAACGGCTGTCCGTACCGTTGGTAATCACAAACAGCTGCAAATACTTATACAGCGAGTTCTCGCCATTAAAGCTCTCTTTGCTGTAGCGGTGCACCTGATTAAACGCTTCACGAATCGCCACGCAGCGCTTTTTCAGTTCAACCTGCACCAGGGGCAGACCATTCACCAAAATCGTCACATCGTAGCGGTTGGCGTGACTGCCTTTTTGTTCATACTGCTTGATGACTTGCACCTTATTGCGGGCAATGTTTTTTTTATCCAGCAGGTAGATGTTCTGGATATGGCCATCGTCAAACACAAAGTCGTGAATGTAGTCGTCATGAATCTTGCGGGTTTTATCGACGATGCTATCGCTGGGTCTATCCAGCCAGGTTTCCACAAAACGCAGCTATTCACCGTCAGAAAACTGCATGTTGTTTAGCGCCTGCAAAGCCGCGCGCACATTGGCCAGCAGCTTCTCGGGCGTGTTTAAATCGGGCGCATAGTCATAACCCTGATTCTGCAAATCCTGAATGAATTCTCGCTCCAAATCGTATTCGCTTTGGTAGCTTTCGTTGACTTTATAGTCCTTGGTGTATTTATCCAGAACGATAAAATTAGTGGATTCGGCAATGGTTTTATACTCGCTCATTCTTCGGTGTCCCTGTTTTGCAGCAGCTTTTTCACTTCACGATCAAAGTCAGATTCGATGCGTTGCTGCTTGTTGAACTTTTCATACTCCAAAATGGCTTTCTGTTCTGCCTGCTTTCGACTGACTGTTCCGTAGCCTTCCAAAATCTGGTACTCATTAAAGGCAAGAAACTTGTTCACGCTTTCGGCAAAGCTTTCCATGGTGAAGGTATTACGCCGCTCGATAATACCCTCGATATAGTCAAAAAAAGCCGAAACAGCGCGTTCCAGTTTTTTTATATCGGCTTCGCTTAAATAATTCTTCGCGATGGTTGAATCCGACTTCAACACCCGGCCATCCGGTGCATTTTTATAAGTGCTCATGCCCATCAACGGTTTACTGGCGTCGGCTTTCAGCGAAATAATTTCTGCTGCTGTATGGCCCGTAATCGCAAAATGAAACTTGTCCTGCACATGGGCGTAAAACAACCGGGTGGTTTCCGATTTTGGGTCGTAATCGATGCTGCATTCAGCAAAAATATCGGTGATCTGTTGATAGATACGCCGCTCGCTGGCGCGGATGGAGCGCACCCGCTCCAGTAATTCACGAAAATAGTCTTTACCGAAATAACGGCCATTCTTCAGGCGCTCATCATCTATGGCAAAGCCCTTGATGATGTACTCTCGTATCAGGGCAGTCGCCCAAATACGGAATTGGGTGGCCTGTGCCGAATTAACGCGGTAACCGACCGAAATCACCGCATCCAGGTTGTAATACTTGGTCTTGCTGGTTTGGGTTTTGCCCTCAATCGCCCCATGGGCAGTGGTATGTTCCAAAATGGAACACACCACATCTTCTTGCAGCTCATTGCTTTCAAAAATGTTTTTCAGGTGCTTGGTAATAGCTGGGCGCTGCACACCAAACAGCTCTGCCATGCGCTCTTGAGTCAGCCAAATGCTCTCATTACTGAGCAGCACCTCCACTTTGATTGCGCCATTGGGCGCGGTGTAGAGCAGGAATTCCGTGGTTTGGTCTTGCAGGCTTAGATGCTTGGACATAGGGTTCCTTCCTTATGCGGGGGGAATCTTAGGGTGTGGCAGTTCGTTTTCTGCCTGCTGCCGGAAGCCATAGGTTTCGATCAAATATTTCACCAGATCATCTAGTCTTTCTTTGTCTGTATCTTCAATATCTGTGATTTCCTCACCCGCATGGGCAGAGTGACTGGATAGATTGAGAATTCTATTTGCAAATGGATCTGGCTTCCCATCGCCAGTTTTTGGAAGAAGAGCAGGCCAGTAGTTATAACCCAAGAATGTTGCCATTTTCTCCAAGATGTTCCTTATAAAACTAAAGTGGTACTTTCTAATTTGACCGCTTTTGATGGCAATTTGGAGCTCAGATAAAAGAAATAGATGATACGAAAACGGCGAATCGGTTGGCTGGTCTATTAACTGAAACAGACCATCGCTCTTCTTTTCTAATCGGTATTTCTTAAATTCTTTGTCAGGTTTGTATTTTGGCTTGTATGTTCCATCCGATTGCTTTTCATAGGCTTTGTTACTCAGCTCATTGGATAGAACGTTATAAAATAGTGGGCTGTGGGTTGTAATAACAAATTTAAGATCAGATTTGCTCAACTTAACCAAACCTGCCAGATCGACTGCTAGCTCTATTAGATGGTTCTCATCCAGCGAGCTAACAGGATCATCAATAAACACATATTCCAGCCGATCAAAATCATTGCTGTCACGTTTATTTGGATCGGGTTCATCAAGAATAGAAACAACTTCCTGAAAAAGTGTGTAAAAAATACTCCAAATGAAATTACTTTCTTCGCCTTTAGAGATTTTTAAATTACCTGATCGCTCAGTGCCAGTATCAAGAGAAAAGGTTACTTCTGGATAGGTCTTTTCACCAGTCTTCTTCGATCCTTTAACTACATCTTTTTCTTGAAATAGTGGGGTTAGTTTGTTATTAGCGTAACGCTGGAAGTTTTTTACAATGTCCGTATCGCCACGTTCTCTCAATATCCAGTCAGTGAATGAGTTTGGCTGAATTTTTAGTTTTGGCTCAACATCGTGATCTAAATCGTTATCCCAATAAAACAAATCTTCAGTAAAGGCGTTGTAGTACAGAGTTTTTCTAGGAGTTTCGCCATCCTCATCACCATCATTTTTTGAGGCGATAAACTGTTTAAACGCCCGCGACAGGCGGGTCTTTCCCATGCCATTAAAGGCATAGATCAACTGAATCTTTTTATTGGCAGCATCAAGCTGTTTAGCTATTTCCGTTAGCGTCTTGCTCATGTTATTCAACTACCTCTACAGGCTTGGGAAAGCTCAACAGTAAATCGCGGTAATACTCGTATTGCTTTTGGCGCAATTCAATTTCGCGGGGTAAGCCTTCGGTGATGGAATTGGTTAGGGCATCGAATTTGTCGAGGATAGCTACAATCCGTTGCTGTACTTCTAGCACGGGAACGGGCATTTCTAATTTGATAAGGTCAGACTTGTTGACGGCGGGTACCCCGCCTTCTTTTTTCAAGCCCAACAACAATTCGCTTCTTGATTGAAGGAAATAGAAAAGGTACTTGTTTATCAAAACAGTCTTATCTATTGATTGTAACTTGTAGCACAAAGGACCCAGCCAAAATGGCTCCCTTTGGTATCCCACGTAGCCAATTCCCCCTTGTCCTCGCGAAGGGGTTGTGACGGTGTCACCTTCACAATTGCTTGCTGCGCCGTATCCCGATCTGGATGTTCCAGCATTGATGTAATCAAAGTTTGTCGCGCTTTCAAGAATTTCAGGTGGCTTTGATCCGGTGTTTATGTCAACCAGATCCCCCAACGTCTTCCACTCCACTTCGCCTTCTTCAAAACTCAACAACTGATCGCGATAGTAGTTGTATTGTTTTTTGCGGGCGATCAGTTCGGCGATCAGTTCGGCGATCAGTTCAGTAAAGGTGTCCAGAATGCGGACGATTTCAGCTTGGATATTGAGGGGTGGGATTGGGATTTGAATGCTATTTAAATTCTGTTGATTTAACTTAGGCTGAGCCGCACCCGAAATGTATGGTGTCAAATCAATACTATTTAGAAAAATTTCAACAAATCTACGTTCGACATAGGTATTGAATTTTAGTACGTGGGCATGATTATTAACCCAGCTTTTTCCACTAATGCTAAATGCTATAGGTGTATTTCTTGCCAGCAAATTTGCGCCATCCTCTGAAACAAGCAAATAATCACCGTCAAAAATATAGTCTTTCACATAATCAACAATTCCAGATGCTCCGTAATATGGAATATCACCAAAATCTCTTAATCCACTTGTTATAGGTTTTCGCATCGAATTAAGATTTTTCGCTACGCCACCCAACGCCTTCCACTCCACCCCAACCCCATCCAGCAGCTTTTCCAAAAAGCTCATGCTGCTCATGCCTCCAGTTCCTCGCCTTCAATTTCCCTCACAATGGCGTTAATCTCCGACCGCAATTTGTCGATCCTGGCGACGGTGGTAAGCAGCTCGGCATTGAGCTGGGCAATATCCACCACTTCGCGATTATCCTTGGCTTCGACATAGCTGCTGACCGATAGGTTGTAGTCGTTGGCAGCGATGCGCTCAAAAGGCATCGATTTGGCAAAGTGCTCCACATCCGCTTTGCTATCGAACACATCCATGATTTTTTCGATGTGCTCGTCGGTGAGTACGTTGTTATTGGTTTCTTTCTTAAACAGACCGCTGGCATCAATAAATTGGGTGGTGGTGTCGGTTTTGTGCTTGGACAGCACCAGGATATTCACGGCAATGGTGGTGCCGTAAAACAGGTTGGGCGCAAGTGAGATGATGGTTTCGACGTAATTGTTGTCCACCAGATACTGGCGGATTTTCTGCTCGGCACCGCCTCGGTAAAAAATGCCGGGAAAGCAGACAATGGCCGCCCGGCCTTTGCTAGAAAGGTAACTGAGCGCATGCAACACAAAGGCAAAGTCGGCTTTGGATTTGGGTGCTAATACGCCAGCCGGGGCAAAGCGTTCATCGTTGATCAGGGTGGGGTCGTCCGAGCCTATCCAGTTTACCGAATAGGGTGGATTGGAGACAATGGCATCAAAAGGTTTTTCATCGCCAAAATGCGGGTCTAACAAGGTGTTGCCCAGCTGAATGTTGAACTTGTCGTAGTTGATGTTGTGCAAAAACATGTTCATCCGCGCCAGGTTGTAGGTGGTGTGGTTGATTTCCTGCCCAAAAAAACCCTCTTCTATGATGTGCGCGTCAAAGTGCTTTTTGGCTTGCAGCAGCAGCGAGCCGGAACCGCAGGCCTGGTCGTAGATCTTGTTGACGCTGGTTTGCTTGTGCATGGCCAGTTGCGCAATCAGCTTGGAGACATTTTGCGGGGTGAAAAACTCGCCACCGGATTTACCGGCATTGGCGGCGTAGTTGGAAATCAGAAACTCGTAGGCATCGCCAAACAGGTCGATGTGGTTGCCTTCAAAATCGCCAAAATCCAGCCCGGACACTCCTTTGAGCACGGCGGCCAAGCGGGTATTTTTGTCGACTACGGTGTTGCCGAGGCGGTTGCTGGTGGTATCAAAATCGGCAAACAGGCCTTTGATGTCGAGCTCGGATGGGTAGCCGATGGCTGAGCTTTCGATGGCGGCAAAGATGGCGGCCAAGTCAGTGTTCAAGCTTTCGTTGCTGTTGGCGCTGGCGGCAATGGTGGCGAACAACTGACTGGGGTAGATGAAGTAGCCCTTGGTTTTAATGGCATCGTCTTTGATTTCCGGGGTGATCACGCTGTCCGGGAGTTCAACATACTTAAGACTGTCGTCACCGCCTTCGATATAGCTGGCAAAGTTTTCACTGATGAAGCGGTAAAACAGGGTGCCGAGCACGTATTGCTTGAAATCCCAGCCGTCGACTGCGCCTCGTACATCGTTGGCGATTTGCCAGATTTGGCGTTGCAGGGCGGCGCGTTGTTGAGTGCTGGTCATTGAGTTTCCTGTTTAAATACGTTTTTAACTGTCATTGGCCCATAGGCAATCTGGCATTTTAATGAACGCGATAAGGTGCGCAAAATAGATACGGTCTCAAACTTGAGTCAGGATTGAAAATCGGAAGGCAAATCGAGCGATTACCGAAGTAGGCTATTGTCCTAAATTAAATTACAAGTCTTATGGCTTAACGCGGAAAAGTACCCGACTATTCCCGAATCATTAAAGCAGCTTTTAATCCGAGGATCACTCTGAAAAATTGGTAATCGCGTCTCGAGCGTTGCGCCGTCTAACGTCGACTTCTGTGCATTTTCTTATGTTTTCAAATTAATCTTGATTGGCGGCCAATTGGTAAGATTGTGTCGATTAAACGTTCACCGGCCAGTTAGCTAGCAACTGTTGATGCTCACTCAAGCTAGGTAAACCAGGCCTAGCGCCTATTTTGGTGCAGCAAAACGCGCCGGCTACACTGGCGTAACGCAATAATTCCATCCAGCTTAAGCCGCTGGCAAGGCCGGCGGCGAAGGCGCCATGAAAGGCGTCGCCGGCACCGGTGGTGTCTATGGCGACGATGGGCGGCGCGTTGAGGCTGCCGAGATCCTGGTCGCGTTGCCAGATCAAACCGCGTTCGCCCAGGGTAATGACTACCACCGGGGCAACTTGCGCCAGTTTGGATAAGGCCAGGTTTTCGTCGCCGGCATATTGCACGGCAAACTTTTCCGAACAGACCAGATATTCGACTTTATCCATCAGAGCCAAAGTGCCGTCGTGCAGCGAGCCGGCGTCTAACACTGTCGGTATCGGCTGGGTTAACTGATTCAGTAGATTCAGCGAAAGATGCGGTTCATGACCATCGAACAACAGCACTTTGGCTGCTAAGGCGTCAAAGTCGATAGAGGTGGCGGGCAAGGCGCTGGTTTGCCCTTTGTAATTGATTAAGGCGCGCTGACCGTTCGGTTTGACCAGCACCGTCGATAGCGGGGTTGGTGAAGCACCACGCACCACGAAGTGCGTATCGACGCCATGCTCTTGCAACTCCCGTAAATGACTATCGCCATACACGTCATTACCCAAATAGCCGCAAAAGCCGGCCTTGCCGCCCAATTTGGCAACCGTGACGGCGGCATTGGCCGCAGGTCCGCCGCCGCAACCGAGCAGGTCGTCAGCGACGATTTTTTCATCGGGACCGGGATGATGGGTCACGGAAAATACCAGATCGTAACTGGCATGGCCGATACAAAGTACGTCGAGCGGTGTGGCTGTCATTGCGCAACACCCTTGCTGCGGTTGTCCATGCGCCGCAGAAATTCGCCCATGATGGCTTTGTACAATTCATCGCCCAGATATTTATCTTCCACGCCACTATCGATGCTGGGATTGTCGTTGACTTCTATCACATAGCCTTTCCCCTTGATTTCTTTTACATCGACGCCGTACAAGCCGTTGCCTATCGGCTGTGTCGCCCGTAACGCGGCATCGAGTACGCCTTTCGGTACTTCAAAAGTAGGTAAGGTATCGAAATTGCCGCTGTCGGTGCGTTTGGCGCCATGCCGGTAAATCTGCCAATGGTTTTTCACCATGAAGTAGCGGCAGACGTACAGGGCTTTTTGGTTGAAGATGCCGATTCGCCAATCAAAATCGGTGTACAAAAATTCCTGGGCCAGCAACAGCGCCGATTGCTCGAATAATTCCGCAACTTTGCTTTCCAATTCCTGGCGGTTATGCACTTTGACAATGCCGCGCGAAAACGAGCCGTCCGGAATTTTGATCACCACCGGATAGCCGGCATTGGCTTCCAAGTTGTCGAGATGTTGCTTATTGCCTTTATGCAAGATCCAGGTTTTTGGCGAGGGTACTTTGTGGGTCCGAAACAAGTCGGCCAGATAGACTTTATTGGCGCAGCGCAGGATGGAAGTCGGGTCGTCGATCACCACTAAGCCTTCCGCTTCCGCTTTTTTTGCGAAACGGTAAGTGTGATGGTCGATGGCGGTGGTTTCGCGGATGAACAGCCCGTCAAACTCCGGCAGTCGGCCGTAATGATTCAGGGTGATCAGTTCAACATCAATACCCAGTTGCCGGCCGGCATCGATAAACTTTTTCAGCGCGCCGCGATTGCTGGGCGGCAATTGTTCGGAGGGGTTGATTAGAATCGCCAGATCATAGCGCGCGGTCTTTTTGGCCCGACTTTTCCGCCACACCTTTTTGCTGAAGCGATCCAGGGCGTCGGCAAACAAGGTCTGCATCGCATCGTCCAGTTGCCTGGGGGAGACGGCGTTTAAGTCGATAATTTGCCACTGCTGCTCGAAGCGTAAGCGAATTTCCAAAATCGGGCAGGCGAAACGCTCGAACAGTAAGCGCGCCAACTCTTGAAATGCGGGTTCCGGCGTCGTGCCGAAATAGCTATACAGGGTAAATTCGCCGTTTTTGTTTTGATGTTTGAAGGCGCGCGCCAGCGGCTGGGTTAAGTCTTCCAGTTGCAGCCTATACAAGGCGTTTTTACCCAAGTCGTTGATCACTTTTACCGACGGAATGACGTGGTGATTCCGCGCCTCTGCCAGCAGCGAACAATAGTAGCCGTCAGACAAATAGGTATAACTGCTGCACAGGTTTATCACTCGCACCCGTTGGTCGGGGTCGGTTTGTTCGCTGGCTAAATAATCTTCAAAGCTGACGACTTGGTCGCTGGGATAATAAGGATTCCAATCCGAAAGGTCGTCAACGACCAATAGCGTGCTTGCCATGGTAAAAAATACTCAGTAGGTTTAGGTTGGGCGGGGATTTTGAAACCAGTCGGGTTTTAAGACAAGCCGAATTCTTTAGTTCCCCTTTAAGACTGCCTATTGCTTGCGGCTTAGGGGTTTGCCAAACTGTACTATTACTGTCTCCGAACATTTGAGTATGCAGATGAGTTTGTCCCCCTACGGCACCGAAATCGATACCAGCGTATTCCCGTCTTGCTATGCAACGGCGCGCCAGGCTTGTTTGACGCTGCTGAACGAGGTGAGGCAACCGGTGAGGCACGACATTTATGAATGCGCCGGGTTGGGGCCAGAAGGCGAGGCCCTGTTGACGGATACCGCCTGGATAGGTGATGAAAATGCAGACAATCTGGTGGTGGTCATCGCCGCCACGCACGGCGTGGAAGGCTTTGCCGGCAGCGCGATACAGCTTGATTTGCTGCAGGGTTTAATCAAGCGCCAGCTCGATATCCCAAACGATACGGCAATATTGCTGATCCACGCGCTAACACCCTGGGGCTACGCCTGGTCGCGGCGTTGCGACGGCGACGGCGTGGATTTGAACCGCAATGCGGTTGATTTTTCTCAGCCTTTGCCGGACAACCCGGATTACGACCATTTGCGGGATTGGTTTTTTGTGGTGGATGCGGCGCAAAGACAACAGGCCTTTGCCGACTTTAGCCGGCAATACGGTCGAGTCGCGCTGGAAAAAGCGATCAGCGGCGGCCAATACCGCGATCCAAGCGGGCCATTTTACGGTGGCCGGGTGCGGGCACATGGCAGACGGGTCTGCGAAGATTTAATTCAAGGTCACAATCTGGCGCAGCGTCGTGTGGCGGTAGTGGATTTGCATACCGGCCTGGGGTCTTACGGCTACGGGGAGATCATCTGCGATCATCAGCCTGACAGCGCCGGTGCGGCGGTCGCACAGGGCTGGTATGGCGATTCGGTGACTCTGCCGCTGGCGGGCACTTCCAGCTCGGTGCCTAAGCTGGGTTTGTTGGATTACCTGTGGCACGCCAACATGAATTCGCAAAGTTGTTATGTGACGCTGGAGTTTGGCACTTACAGCACAGACCACTTGTTTGAAGTGCTGTTGCGTGATCATCAGCTGTGGGCGGCTGAGGACAATCAAGATCAGCGTTTTGCACACAGCATGGTGATGCGCCATCATTTCTGTCCCAACGACAATGCCTGGCAGGAAATGGTGTTGTTTCGTGCTCGGCAAGTGCTGGGTCAGGCGCTACGCGGAGTGTCTGCGTGACTGCACTGCCCGCATTAGCCAGCGACCTAGTCGTGCGCCCGGCGCAAAGCGCCGATCTTGAGGGCTTGGTGGCCTTGGAAAATGCCAGCTTTGCCACCGATAAATTAAGTCGACGCAGTTTTCGGCATTGGTTGAGTTTCGATCATCGGGCGCTGCTGGTGGTCGAATGGGCCGGCTTGGTGGCGGGCTATATTTTGATTATCTATCACCCCGGCACGCGCTTGGCGCGGATTTATTCCCTGGCCGTTTCCCCGCAGCTACGTGGCTACGGTATCGCCAAGGCCCTAATGCTGGCCGGCGAGCAAGCGGCGCGCGACGATGGTCGTTTGTATTTGCGCTTGGAAGTCAGCGTAGACAATGCCCCGGCCATCCGCTTATATGAGACCTTGGGTTTTCAAAAGTTTGGTTTGTATCGCGACTATTACCAAGACCATAAAGATGCTTTGCGTTACCAAAAGCGCATTCGTCGGTACCGTGATACCCCGCAACATCGCTCGGTACATTGGCTGAGGCAAACCACGCCGTTTACCTGCGGGCCGGCGGCTCTAATGATGGCGATGCATGCCTTAAATAAAAGTTATTTGCCGTCGCGCGAACAGGAAATCGAATTGTGGCGCGAAGCTACGACTATATTTATGACCTCCGGACATGGCGGTTGCCATCCCATCGGGCTGGCCTTGGCGGCAAAGCGTCGGCAGTTTGCGGTGGAGGTGTGGATCAATCAAACCGGCGCTTTATTTATCGATAGCGTGCGTAGCGAGGATAAAAAGCAAATTGTCGAACTGGTGGATACCTGTTTCAGGCGCGAAGCGGCCGAGCAGGGCGTGGCGATACACTACGCCAATGTCACTCAGAACGATTTGATCGCCGCCTTCGAGGCCGGGGCGATCCCGTTAATCCTGATCAGTACCTTTTCAATGGATCGCAAAAAAGCCCCGCATTGGGTAGTGATGAGCGGTTTTGATAAGGATTGTCTGTATATGCACGATTCCGATCCGGATGAAGGTCGGCAGAGCGAGTTGGATTGTCAGTTTATTCCCATCGCCAGAGAGGATTTCGATCGCATGTCCTGTTTTGGCAAGTCGCGGTTGCGCACCGCGGTGATTGTCTGGCCTAGCAGTAAATGAGAGCTTTTCGTTCTCAGGCAAGGGCGCAGACGTTACAATTGCAGTATTAACAACGAGTATTCACGAGATATAAGTCATGAACAACCCTAGTCACGATGACGGCAGCAAGAAAGTTAAAAATATCGCCGCGGTGCTGTTTCTGTTGGTGCTGACGTTTCTAGTCGGCGGCTCTTATCTGCACCAGCAACGGTTGGAAGCAGAACAAGTTGCTGCAACTGATAGCGAGCAACCTTAACGCCCAGGTCGCGTTTTTCGGTCACATCTCGCTGCACCGAAATTGACATCGCCCTGCAACAACAGTACCTTAGCCGGCTTTGTTTAGAAGCCGTCTTCAAAATCAGAATTTCAAGAGTCATTAATGGAAGAATTTCACCGTATTAGTCGTCTGCCGCCGTATGTTTTTAATATTGTTAACGAGCTGAAAGCCAAAGCCCGAGCGGAGGGCGAAGACGTCATCGATTTTGGCATGGGTAATCCGGATCAACCGACACCCAAGCACATTCTCGACAAGATGGTGGAAGTGGCACAACGCGATGACACGCATCGTTACTCTGTTTCTAAAGGTATTCCCCGTTTACGCAAAGCCATTTGCGGTTGGTACAAACGCCGTTTTGATGTCGACTTAGACTTTAATACCGAAGCCATCGTCACCATAGGCTCCAAAGAAGGTTTGTCGCATCTGGCCTTAGCCACGCTGGGCCCCGGCGATGTGGTGCTGGTGCCTAATCCCGCTTACCCGATTCATCCATATGGCGTGGTGATCGCTGGTGCCGACATTCGCCATGTGCCGTTGACACCGGGCGTTGATTTCTTTGAAGAGCTGCAAAAAGGCATTGCCGAATGCTGGCCCAAGCCGAAGATGTTGATTTTAAACTTTCCGGGCAATCCGACCTGCCAATGTGTAGAGCTGGATTTCTTCGAGAAAGTGGTGGCGATTTGTAAGGAACATAATATCTGGATCGTCCACGACATCGCGTATGCGGACATCGTGTTTGATGGTTATGTGGCCCCCTCGATTCTGCAGGTGCCGGGTGCTAAGGACATCGCAGTGGAGTTTTTCTCCTTATCCAAAAGTTACAACATGCCGGGCTGGCGGGTTGGGTTCATGTGTGGCAACCCAACCTTGGTAGCTGCATTAACGCGGATCAAATCCTACATGGATTACGGTACATTTACGCCTATTCAAGTCGCGGCGATTACTGCTCTTGAAGGCCCGCAGGATTGTGTGAAGGAAATCTGCGATATGTACAAAGCCCGCCGCGATGTATTGTGCGACGGCTTGAATGCCATGGGCTGGCATGTTGAGAAACCCAAAGCCACCATGTTCGTCTGGGCCAAGATTCCTGAAGCCTATCGACAAATGGGTTCGATAGAATTTGCCAAGAAACTGATTATCGATGCCAAGGTGGCTATATCGCCAGGCATTGGGTTTGGTCAACACGGCGACGATCATATCCGCTTTAGTTTGATCGAAAACGAGCATAGAACCCGGCAGGCCTTGCGCAGCATCCGCAATATGCTGAAAAAAGACAACGTAGTATAATCGCCGTCCTTTTTGGGTATCACGCTAGGAGTCAGGTTTGAAGCCGGTAACAGTTGGGGTTTTGGGGTTAGGAACTGTCGGTGGTGGCACCGTCAACGTACTTAAACGGAATGCGGAGGAAATTGCGCGCCGGGCCGGTCGTGAAATTCTCGTTACCCGTGCCTCTGCGCGCGATCTGAACCGGACGCGGATTTGTGCGACCGATGGCATCAGCTTAACAGTCGATCCATTCGAGATCGTCAACGATCCGGACATTGATGTGGTCGTCGAGTTGATCGGCGGTTACGAATTGGCCAAACAACTGGTGTTAACCGCGATTGCCAATGGCAAACACGTGGTCACCGCCAACAAAGCCCTGATCGCCTTGCACGGCAATGAAATCTTTGCCGAAGCCAGCAAAAAAGGCGTGATGGTCTTGTTTGAAGCGGCGGTAGCCGGCGGCATACCCATCATTAAAGCTATCCGCGAGGGCCTGGCCGGTAACCGTATCAAATGGCTGGCCGGCATCATCAACGGCACCGGCAATTTCATCCTCACGGAAATGCGCGACAAGGGCCGCGATTTTGCTGAGGTATTGGCTGAAGCGCAGGCTTTGGGTTACGCGGAAGCGGATCCAACGTTTGACGTGGAAGGCATTGATGCTGGGCACAAGTTGACTATTTTGGCGTCGATTGCCTTTGGCATCCCCTTGCAGTTCGAGAAAGTCTTCACTGAAGGTATCACCAAAATTACCCGTTTGGACGTGGAATACGCCGAAGCGCTGGGTTACCGAATTAAAAATCTGGGTATCGCCCGCAAAACCGAAGACGGCATCGAGTTGCGCGTGCATCCGACCCTGATTCCCAAACGTCGTCTGATTGCCAATGTCGATGGGGTGATGAATGCGGTATTGGTCTGCGGCGATGCGGTCGGACCCACCTTATATTACGGCGCCGGCGCCGGCGCGGAGCCGACTGCTTCCGCTGTAGTGGCCGACCTGGTCGATGTGGTCAGAGCGATGACCAGCGACCCGGAAAACCGGGTGCCGCATCTGGCGTTCCAGGCCGATGCTATCGCCGACATTCCGGTGTTGCCTGCCGAGCAAATTAAAACCGCTTACTATCTGCGTCTGACCGCTGAAGACAAGCCCGGTGTGTTGGCGGATGTAACGCGAATTTTAGCTGCGCACAATATCAGCATAGAAGCCTTGATTCAAAAGGAACCGCCGCAAGGCGAGACTTCAGTGCCGATCATCATGTTGACGCAACTAACCTTAGAAAAAGAAATGAACGCCGCGATTGCGGCCATCGAAGCGCTGACAACAGTCAGCGGTCAGGTGGCGCGGATTCGCTTGGAAACTTTAGGATAAATAATGGCCACCCCAACTCGCTACACAGGTATTATCGAACGCTATCGCGACCGCTTGCCGGTCTCAGCCGACACCCGCTTGATCAGTCTTTGCGAGGGCAATACCCCGCTGATTCAACTGCAAAACATCCCGCGTTTGATCGGCAAAGATGTCGATATCTATGTGAAATTCGAAGGTTTGAATCCGACCGGTTCGTTTAAAGATCGCGGCATGACCATGGCCGTGACCAAAGCGGTGGAAGAGGGCAGTCAAGCCATCATTTGTGCATCTACCGGCAATACCTCGGCTGCGGCAGCTGCTTATGCGGTGCGCGCCGGTATCAAAGCGTTTGTACTGATTCCGGATGGCAAGATCGCGCTGGGCAAATTGGCGCAGACTTTGATGTATGGCGCGCAAATTATTCAGATCAATGGCAATTTCGATGCCGGGATGGAGATTGTGAAGAAAATTTCCGATCATGCGCCGGTCACTATCGTTAATTCCATTAATCCCTATCGGATCGACGGCCAAAAAACCGCCGCGTTTGAAATTGTCGATGCTTTGGGCGACGCTCCGGATTTTCACTGCTTGCCCGTTGGCAATGCCGGTAACATCACCGCCTATTGGAAAGGGTATAAAGAATATTCGACCGACACCGCTACCCACAAAGCCGTGACTAAAAAACGACCGGTCATGTGCGGTTATCAAGCCGCCGGCGCGGCGCCGTTTATCGCCAGAGCGATGGTGGATAACCCGGAAACCGTGGCTACGGCAATTCGTATCGGTCATCCGCAATCCTGGGATGGTGCATGGACCGCACAAAAACAATCCGGCGGTTGGTTCGAGTCGTTCGCCGATGCGCAAATTCTCGCCGCGCAAAAAATGCTGTCTTCTTACGAGGGCATATTCTGTGAGCCGGCTTCAGCGGCATCTTTGGCCGGTGCTTTGCATGACATCGCCAACGGCAATATCCCGGAAGGCAGCAAGATCGTTTGTACTTTGACCGGTAACGGTATCAAAGATCCTGATATTGCTATCAGCCAATGCAAAGACGCGGCTCCGGTGACGATAGACGCCACGCTGGATGCCGTGAAAAAAGCTATTTTGGATTCGATGTGAGTCTGACGATGAGCATCGAAAAGCCGGCATTTGCCGGCTTTTTTATTGTCTGATATGTATTTGCAAAGCGTTAAGAAAGTCATTCTGCCTCGACCGCTGCAGACTAAAAATCCGCACTTTGGCGAGATGGACCCCGTACTGCAACGCATATTCAGCAGTCGGGGCGTGCAGAGTGCCGAGGAGTTGGATCGCAGTCTGGCCAGTTTACCTTCACCCTGGTTACTGACCGGTATGAAGGAGATGGTCGAGCATTTGGTTCTGGCTATCAAACAACGGCAAAAAATTACTGTGGTGGCCGATTTTGATGCCGATGGCGCCACCAGTTGTGCATTGGCCTTGAAGGGTTTGAGCTTATTGGGTGCCGGCGCGGTGGATTTTGTGGTGCCCAATCGCTTTGAATACGGTTACGGTTTGACCCCGGAAATCGTCGAATTGGTAAAACGACAAACGCCCGACATTATCGTGACTGTGGATAATGGTGTTTCCAGCATAGAGGGTGTCAAAGCTGCCAAGGCTGCTGGCATTAAAGTATTGATTACCGATCATCATTTACCGGGTCTGGAATTGCCGGCTGCCGATGCGATGGTGAATCCCAATTTGCCCGACGATAAATTTCCTAGCCGGCATATCGCCGGTGTCGGGGTGATGTTTTACATTTTAATGGCCTTGCGGATTCGCTTGCGCGAATTGCATTGGTTTGAAAAAGCCGGCATCACCGAGCCGAACCTGGCGGGGTTGCTGGATTATGTGGCCTTGGGTACGGTCGCAGATGTGGTGGCCTTGGATCAGGTCAACCGGATCTTGGTGCATCAAGGCTTGCTTAGAATTCGCTCCGGGCAATGTCAGCCGGGTATCAAGGCTTTGGCCGAAGTCGCCGGCAAGCAATTGTCCGGGATACATGCCAGCGATTTGGGGTTTTCGATTGCGCCGCGTTTGAACGCAGCTGGACGGATGGACGATATGTCCCTAGGGATTCAGTGTTTGCTGACCGACGATGCGGGGCTGGCGCATGATATAGCCGAACAATTGCACGCTTTGAATCAAGACAGAAAAGAAGTCGAAGGGCAGATGAAGACCGAGGCCATGGCTTTACTTTCCGAAATGAAAGCCCTCGACGAAAAACACGTGCCGGCAGGGGTGTGTCTGTACGACGGCAATTGGCATCAAGGCGTGATTGGTATCCTGGCGTCACGAATAAAAGACCGCTTACATAGGCCGGTAATTGCCTTTGCACCCTCAGACAACGGCGATATCAAGGGTTCGGCTCGCTCCATCAATGGTGTGCATATTCGTGACGTGCTGAGCGAGATTGCGGCCAAGCATCCGCAGATTTTAAGCAAATTCGGCGGCCACGCGATGGCAGCGGGTCTGACGATCAAATTGCATGACTATCCGCATTTCGCCTTGGCCTTTGCCGAGACGGTAGCGGCGAGGCTGGAGTTGGTGGATCTGGAACTGAAGGTCTATTCCGACGGTGAGTTGGACGATCAGCACATGACCTTAGCCTTCGCGGAAGATCTCCAGCAGGCGGCGGTGTGGGGGCAAACCTTCCCCGAGCCGGTTTTCAACGGCGTATTCGATGTGATCCAATGCCGGATCGTCGGTCAGCAGCATTTAAAGTTTGTATTGCGTTTGCCGTTTAGCGGCCAGTTGCTGGATGCGATTGCTTTTTTTGCCGATCACCCCGAGCAATGGCTGGGTTGCCGGAAAATCAATGCGGCTTATAAACTTGACATTAACGAATTTCGCGGGCAACGCAGTCTGCAACTGTTGTTGCATTATCTGGAGAAATGGGAGTAGCAGCCTATGTCTGAGAGATTGTTACGCTGGATAGATGAGCATACGCTGGCTTTGCTGCTGGCGATTATGCTGTTGCGCGGCGGCTTTTTGCTGATCAACGGCTTTGATTTGATCGGTGATGAAAGCTATTACTGGGATTGGTCGCGGCAACCCGATTGGTGCTATTACAGCAAGCCGCCGATGATAGCCTGGTTGATCGGCGCCTTTACCTGGCTGTTGGGCGATTACACGTTTACCGTGCGCTTGCCGGCGCTGCTTTTGGGTACGGTATTTCTGTGGTTTTTTCACGCGACGGCAAAGGCGTTTTATGGCGCGCGCGGTGGCGCTTTGGCGCTGTTGCTGGTGTTGGCAACGCCGATCAATGTGTTGGCCAACTTTCTGATGACCATTGATGCGCCGCTGTATTGTTTCTGGATGATCAGCGTCTATTACTTAAGGCGGGCGCTGTTCGATCAGCAAGCGCGAGCCTGGTTATGGGCGGGATTGGCCAGTGCCGCCGCCTTGCTCAGCAAGCAAGCGGCGCTGATCTTGCCGTTGATGTTGCTGATTTTTTTGGCATTGGATAACCAGCGCCGCGGCTACCTTAAAAAAGAATTTTGGCTGTATTGTCTGCCCATTTTGGTCGCTGCCGTACCTATTTTATGGTGGAACCAACAACACGATTGGGTGATGTTCGGGCACAGCAAAGGTCATTTCGGTAACCACGAACCGGTAGGCGCGCTTAAACATTTGCAATGGGCCAGAGATTTTTTGCTTTATCAGCTGTTATTGGTCTCGCCGGTGCTGTTTTTCTTGGTAGTGATCAGTAGTGCGCAAGCCGCGATTAACTTTAAACGTCTATCTGCCGAACAACGGTTTTTGTTACTGATGGGGCCTGCTTTATTGCTGGGCGTGTTGCTGCTCAGCGTTTTGCAAAAAGCCCAGGGCAATTGGCCGATGCCGTTTTATTTTACCGGCTTGATTGTATTAGCGGGCAATTGGCTGGCTGGGGCCTGGAAAAGGACCTTGAAATACGGCATCGCGCTGGGTTATGCGATGGTATTGCTGACCTATTTGTTACCGATCGAGTTACAGATCTTAAAGCTGCAAAATACGGCTTTTGATCCCACCAAGCGTTTTAACAGTTGGCAGGAGTTGGCAATCAATGTGCATTTTGAGCGCTTGATCAGTTTGCCCAATCTGGGTAACACCTTTGTGGTAGCCTTGGGACATCGTTATCTGGCGAGTGAGTTGGCGTTTTATTTGCCCGATCATCCTCAGATTTATCGCTACGAACCCAGCGGTTTAGTGACATCGCAATACGAGGTCTGGCCGGGTCCGAAAGCCTATATCGGCAAAAACGGCTTTGTGATTGGTGAAACCCCGGAGGAAAATGTGCCGGCTGAACTTAAAGCGGCATTCCAAAGTTTTAGATTTTTGGCGCAAATTCCCAATCCCGCCAAGCCTGGCTCACCGTATTACCTCTATTTAGGTGAAAACCTGAAGTTTTGGCCGGAAACTGTCCGGCAAACATTCGATAAGGAAGGCTATGCCCCATCGGAAAATTAGACGCGCACGCAACGAACTATTGCTCGTGTTGCTATTGGCGGCACTGACCACGCTATTGTTTTCGCTGACAGATCTGGATTTGCGCTTGGCGGCCTTGTTTTATCATCCGGAAAATCCAAGCGATGTCTGGCCGACTCAGCATTGGTGGCCCTGGAAGCTGCTGTACGACTATGCTTTTCCGTTCACCTTGTGGTCAGGTGTGCTCGCGTTGGCAGTTTATGTCCTGAGTCATTTTCATGCCTACACGCAACGTTTTCGTAGGAAGGCCTTATATATTGTGCTGGTCATTGCTTTAGGTCCGGGCTTGGTGGTCAATCTTATTGTTAAAGATCATTGGGGAAGCCCCCGGCCTGTGCATGTTAGCCAGTTCGGTGGCGAGCATCAGTATGTACCACCTGCTAAATTCGGTCACACCGCTGATAAATCCTTCGTTTGCGGCCATTGCTCGGTGGGCTATACGTTTTTTGTATTGTATTTTCTGTCGCAAAACCACAAAGCCATTTATTTTCTGCTGACGCTGGTGTTAGCTTGGACCTTGGGCTTTACCAGGATGACTTCGGGCGGTCATTTTGCGTCGGATATTTTATGGTCGGGATACCTGGTGTTTTTGGTGGCATATGCTCTTTACTACGGTTGGTATATTCGCATCAAACCGGACATGAATGCCGAGCAATGACGGCGGCAATCAAGATTTGGGTGGATGCGGACGCCTGTCCCAATTTAATCAAAACCGTATTGTTCCGCGTCGCCCAAAAAAGACAGCTGGAGTTATTGCTGATCGCCAATCAAACCATCGCCGCGCCGCCTTCCAGATACATTAAATCCATTCGCGTCAGCGGCGGTTTCGATGTGGCTGATGAGTATATCGTCGAGCATCTGCAGGCGGGTGATGTAGCGATTACTGGCGATATTCCGCTGGCCGCAAAAATCATTGCCAAACAGGGATTTGTCATTAACCCGCGCGGCGAAGCTTACACTGCGGAGAATATCGGCGAGAAACTGGCGATGCGCGATTTCATGGAAGGCTTGCGCGATAACGGTTTGGCGTCCGGCGGCGCGGCGGCCATGGCTGCCAAAGATGTGCAAAACTTCGCGAATGCGTTGGATAGATTTCTAGCGGCCCGGCAAATATAACAGGCTGAGTTTTCAGGGTTAGCTTGATATAATGCCCCAGTTTTATATACCTAAACACGAGAGATTTGCATGATTCAAGGTAGTATCGTTGCGCTGGTCACCCCGATGATGGAAGACGGTGCCGTGGATGAAGTCAGTCTGAAAAATCTGATCGAATTCCATATTGAGCAGGGGACGGATGCACTGGTCGCGGTCGGCACCACTGGCGAATCTGCCACTCTCGACGAAGACGAACATTGCGCGGTCATCAAGTTTATCGTCGATTGCGTGGCGGGCCGGATACCGGTGATTGCCGGCACCGGGGCCAATTGCACCCGTGAGGCGATTCGTTTGACGCAAAAAGCCAAGCATGCCGGGGCCGATGCGTGTTTATTGGTTACCCCTTATTACAACAAACCGACGCAGGAAGGTTTGTATTTGCACTACAAAGCGATTGCCGAAGCGGTCGATATTCCGCAAATCCTTTACAACGTGCCGGGACGCACCGCCTGCGACCTGTTGCCGGAAACGGTGGGCCGTTTGGCGAAAATCGCCAATATCGTCGGGGTAAAGGAAGCGACGGGGAAATTGGAAAGGGTTAAACAAATCAGGGATTTAACTGGAGACGATTTCGCGCTGTATACCGGCGACGACGCCACCAGTTGTGAGTTTTGTTTGTTGGGTGGTAACGGCAGCATCACCGTGACCGGCAATGTGGCACCTAAACTGGTGCATGAAATGCTGGTGGCGGCCATGTCTGGGGATCGAAGCACTGCTGAAGCCATAGACGCCAAATTGACCGGTTTACATAGCAACTTGTTTGTCCAATCCAATCCTATCCCGGTGAAATGGGCGGTTGCGGAGATGGGCTTGATGGGTAAAGGTATTCGTTTGCCTTTGACTTGGCTAACCGAGGACTGTTTCGCTATCGTGCGCACCGCGATGCATCAAGCCGGCGTGTTATAACCATGAACACTCGCCTGTATGTTCGTTTGACGCTGGTTTCAGCGATGTTGCTTAATGCTTCTTGCAGTACCATCAAGAGCTGGTTCCCGGACAAGGAAAGAGATTATCAATTTACCACCGAAATTCCCGAGTTGGTGGTTCCTGACGACTTGAAAACTAAAACCTTGGCGACGCGTCCAGTCAATAATACGCCCGAACTCGCGCCGACTCCGCAAGAGCCCGTGAAACCCGCGGCTGTCAATACGAAAGCATCGAGTAAGCCTGAGAAAACCGAACTGAAAGAGACTACGGGCGCTAGCAGTGCCGCGCGTAGCCCGCAAACCACAGGCAGCAGTGGTGTCAGCAGTTTGCAAATCGATCAATCCGTCGGCCAAGCCTGGTGGATAGTCGGTAAAGCCTTAAGCCGCCAAAAGTTGGAAGTGGTGGAGCGGAATATGGATAAGGGCTATTTCTTCGTAAAGTACGATCCAAACGCGGTTAAACCGGAAGACGGTTCCATTTTTGACGAGATCAATTTTTTATTCGGTGACGATCCCAGTAAAGAGCAAGAGTATCGGGTCAGCCTGCATCAGCTCGAGGAACTGCTTACCGAGGTGACCGTTCAAGATGAGGAAGGCATAACCCTTTCAAATGCGGCTGCCACTTCTTTGCTGAGATTGATAACTGAAGGCATCAATCAGGATATACCCAACAGTCGTCCGGAAAAGTCGAGTGGCCCAACCGACAGCACAGCGGCACCATAGCATCACGTAAAAAATCTAGCGGGTTTGGGGTTTGCCGTGTTTTACGTCAAGAAGCCCCCGCATTTATCTTTTTTAGCTCTAAAAATCGACTCAAACATAGCCCATGTTGACCATATCCGGAACCTCCGCGCTTTCCCTGTTTCGCATCGAAAAACTGTTGGCCGAACTACAAGCCATTGCCGGCAGCATCAGTGCCGTCAGTGCCCGGTTTCAGCATTTCGTCCAAATCGATGGTGAGTTGCCTCCCGAGCAATTGACCATGCTGGAGCGCTTGCTCGATTATGGCTATAGCCATGAAAATCTCGAACATTCCTTGCATGTCGAAGCGAGTGACGATTCGCCGACAGCGCCGGTATCGGTATCGCTATGGGTAGTGCCGCGTTTGGGCACTATCTCGCCTTGGTCGAGTAAAGCCTCGGAAATAGCGCAGCGTTGCGGTCTGTCGTCGGTAAAACGGCTCGAACGGGGGATAGAATATCGCTTTACCAGTACCGACATCTTGAGCGATACCGTCAAACACCAGCTGGCGGCTTTATTGCATGACAGGATGACGCAACAAGTGGTTTACGCGCAAGCCGAACTTGATTTGTTTGTGGAGCATGAGCCTAAGCCGCTACAAACCGTGGCGATCATTGAGCAGGGCAGGGACGCGTTAGTTAAAGCCAACACCGAGTTAGGCATGGCCTTGTCTGCCGACGAGATTGATTATTTGACCGAGAGCTTTATCGGTTTAGGACGTAATCCTACCGATGTCGAATTGATGATGTTCGCTCAGGCTAACTCGGAGCATTGTCGGCACAAAATCTTCAACGCCAGTTGGACAATAGATGGCGAAGAGCAGGCTGAGTCGTTGTTCGCCATGATTCGCAACACGCATACTCTAAATCCGCAAGGTGTGTTGTCCGCTTATAGCGACAACTCTTCGGTTTTGGAGGGCCCGACTGCGCAAGTGTTTATCCGCGATGCCATTACGCGCAGTTACTCCTATATCGAAGAACCTGCGCACCTCCTGATGAAGGTGGAAACCCACAATCATCCGACGGCGATTTCGCCGCACCCCGGCGCAGCGACCGGTTCCGGCGGTGAGATTCGCGACGAAGGCGCCACTGGTCGCGGCTCGGCGACTAAAGCTGGACTGACCGGCTTCAGCGTATCGCATTTAAAAATCCCCGGTTTTTCGCAGCCTTGGGAAGCTGAGAATGGCAAACCCGAACGTATCGTTTCGGCGTTGGACATTATGCTGGAAGGCCCGATTGGTGGGGCAGCGTTCAATAACGAATTTGGTAGACCCAATATTGCCGGTTATTTCCGCAGCTTTGAACAGCCATCTGAAACCGGTGAACCTCGGCAATATCGCGGTTACCACAAACCTATCATGATTGCCGGCGGTATGGGCAATATTCGCCCAATGTTAGTCGATAAGCAGCCGATTCCCGCTGGTTCCTTGATCATCATCCTGGGCGGTCCGGCAATGTTGATCGGTCTTGGCGGCGGCGCGGCGTCCTCGCAAATCTCCGGCGAAAGTGCCGCAGAGCTTGATTTTGCCTCGGTGCAACGTGAAAATCCGGAAATGGAGCGCCGCTGCCAGGAAGTGATCAATCACTGCAATTCCCTGGGCGAGAACACCCCCATTGTCTCGATTCACGACATTGGCGCGGGCGGTTTATCCAATGCAGTGCCGGAAATCATCCACGACTGCGACCGTGGTGGCCGTTTTGAATTGCGCAAGGTGCAGAATGCCGATAAGGGCATGTCCCCAATGCAAATCTGGTGCAATGAAGCGCAAGAACGCTACGTGGTGGCGATCAAGCCGGAATCGCTGGAATTGTTCGAAGCGTTTTGTAAACGTGAGCATTGTCTGTATGCGCTTATCGGTCATGCCACCGACGAGGAACACTTGACCTTGAGCGACGAATGGTTGGGTGGTAGCCCCGTCGATTTACCTATGTCGGTGCTGTTTGGCAAACCGCCAAAAATGCACAGAGAAGTAAAGCGATTGCCCAAAAATTTGCCGGACTTGGCGCTGCAAAATGTCGAGCTTGCCGAAGCCGTCAAACGCGTATTGGCATTTCCTGCCGTAGCCGACAAGAGTTTTTTGATCCACATAGGCGACCGCTCGGTGACAGGTCTGGTGGCTCGCGACCAAATGGTCGGCCCTTGGCAGGTGCCGGTTGCGGATGTGGCTGTGACAGCGTCTGGATTTTACGCCCATACCGGCGAAGCGATGGCGATGGGCGAGCGTACGCCGCTGGCACTAATTGACGGCCCAGCATCCGGCCGTATGGCGATAGGCGAAGCTTTGACGAATCTCGCCGCAGCTCGTATTGGTAAACTGAACGACGTTAAATTATCCGCGAATTGGATGGCCGCCTGCGGTAGTCCGGGCGAAGACGCGGCGCTGTTCGACACCGTAAAGGCGGTGGGTATGGAACTGTGCCCGGCGTTGGGCATCGCGATTCCGGTTGGCAAGGATTCGCTGTCTATGAAAAGTGTCTGGAATGACAAAACCATGACTTCGCCGCTGTCGCTGATTATCACCGCTTTCTCGCCGGTGCAGGATGTCAGCAAGACCTTGACGCCCGAGCTGAAAAATCTTGACAGTGTATTGTTATTAATTGACCTGGGACGGGGTAAGAACCGCCTGGGCGGGTCTGTGCTGGCTCAAGTTTATAATCAGCTCGGCAATCAGGCTCCGGATCTGGATGACGCGGTTTTGTTCAGGCGTTTTTTCGATACCCTGCAAACCTTGAACGACCAAGGGCTAATTCTGGCCTATCACGATCGCTCCGACGGCGGTTTGCTGGCAACGGTGACCGAAATGCTGTTTGCTAGCCGTATTGGGATTGAATTAGATGTGTCCGAATTGGCCGGCGATCCGCTGGCGACCTTGTTCAACGAAGAATTAGGCGCAGTATTGCAAGTTAAAACGGCTAATTTGGATCATGTCGCACGAATACTGGATCAAGCCGGGCTGGATGAATTTGCCCATATTGTCGGTAAATTGGTTTCAGAGCAAACGCTGCGTATCCTTAGGAATGGCGAGGAAATCTTCAGCGCGGAGCGGGCGGAACTGCAACAAACCTGGTCAGAGGTCAGCTACAGGATGCAAGCGTTGCGCGACAATCCCGATTGCGCGCGCCAACAGTTCCAAAAAATTAAAGACAATAGTGATCCGGGCTTGTCTGCCCAGTTGACGTACGATATCAACGAGGACATCACTGCGAAATTCGCGGATAAGAGGCGACCAAGGGTGGCGATTTTGCGCGAGCAAGGCGTCAATGGTCATGTGGAAATGGCGGCGGCCTTTGATAGAGCCGGTTTTGCAGCGATTGATGTGCATATGACTGACATTATCAGTGGTCAGGTATCGCTGGCGGATTTTACCGGTCTGGTGGCTTGCGGCGGTTTTTCTTATGGTGACGTATTGGGCGCGGGCGGTGGTTGGGCTAAGTCTATTTTATTCAATCCAAAAGCCCGGAATGAGTTTGCCGCCTTTTTTGCGCGTACCGATACCTTTGGTCTCGGCGTTTGTAACGGTTGTCAGATGATGTCCGGTTTGAGAGAAATTATTCCGGGTGCGGCACATTGGCCGCAATTTAAACGCAATCTGTCCGAGCAATTTGAGGCGAGGGTAGCGCTGGTTAAGGTGCAGGCCTCGCCGTCGATTTTCTTCCAGGACATGGCAGGTTCGATACTGCCGGTCGTGGTGGCGCATGGTGAAGGCCGCGCCGATTTTGGCTCGCAGAGCCCGGTAGGTGTCAATGTTGCCGTAAGTTATGTCGATAACTATGGCAATGAAACCGAAGCCTTTCCGGCCAATCCAAACGGTTCGCCGCAGGGGATTACCGGTCTTACCACCGCCGATGGCCGTTTTACCATCATGATGCCGCATCCAGAGCGTTGTTTTAGAGCGGTACAAAACTCTTGGCATCCTGGCGATTGGCAGGAAGATGGCGCGTGGTTGAGAATGTTCAGAAATGCACGGGTTTGGGTGGGATAAACTGATGACGCTACTTAATGTTGAGTGGCGATTCCCTAAGGTTTTTTACAAACAAATTTATTGGCTAGATTGGCCCTTACCGACGTTGCTGTGGTATTTAACTAGCGTTCTTTGTGCCTGGTACATTACTGCCGAGAAAAATAAGAATTTTTCCTATGGCCCTCTAGGAAGCAAGGCTGGATAATACAAGGTTTACAACGTATGCCCTGTCATGAGCCTTCGCTACCAGATTATTTGTCGCATCCTGCTGTCTTCGGTTTGTATCTTGGTATTAGGCGGGGCGATTGCGGTTTGGCGAGCGCGGCAGACGGTCGAGAAAGAGGTTGACGCCTCCACTCATTTGGCGTTGCAACTGATTACCATGGGGATTGCCGATACCCCGGTATTCCAACAAAGCGATGAGTTATCCCGCTTCAGCGCGTTGCGACAAACGCGGCATTTAAGCATCCAACTGCAAAAGCCGGATGGACAATTGATCCATTTCGCCGGCCAAGATCAACCCAGCAATCCTGAAGACATGCCGCCGAGCTGGTTTATCAGCTTGGTTAAGGGCGATTATCCGAAGGTCGAGCACCAACTGAATATGCAGGACGGTAAGCTGTTGACCCTGATTATTCAGGCTCAGCCGCTTGACGAAATCACTGAAGTCTGGCAGGAAAGTCTGGCGTTTTTTGCGTCGATCTCCTTAATGACGATGTTAACCTTCCTGGCGGTTAATCTGGTATTTAATAAGTCTTTGAAGTCTATTGCGGTAATAGTTGACGCCTTGCATCTGATTGAAACCGGCCAATATCGGCAACAATTGCCGCCATTTTCCACACAGGAATTCGATGATATCGCTAAGGCGATTAATCACATGACGGTGGAGTTGGAGAAAGCCCGTCAGGAAAACCGGGCTTTAACGCAGCATTCATTGGCGATCCAGGAGGAAGAGCGACAACGTTTGTCACAGGAATTGCACGACGAGTTCGGCCAATCCCTCACTGCGATAAAAGTGATGGCAGTGACTGCGACGCATCGTAAAGCCGACGCCGCGAAAATAACCGCGACAATTGCGGAAATTTGCGATCATTTGATGACAGTAGTACGCTCTATGATGCAGCAACTGCATCCCTTGGTTCTCACCGAATTGGGATTGAAAGCTACCTTGGAGGAGATGGTCAACCATTGGTCGGAACGCAATGCTGATCTGCAACTGACGATTCGCTGTAGCGACGCGGTGGACGGTTTGGATAAAAATCTGACTATTCAGGTGTTTCGGGTGATTCAAGAGTGTTTAACCAATGTGGTCCGCCATGCGCACGCGCAGAGTGTGATCATTGACTTGGAAAAACTGGATTTTCCTCAAGCGTATTTACAACTTAAAGTGCAGGACGACGGGCGTGGCTGCGATTTACTGACTACCAGTCAAGGTTTTGGTTTGTTGGGCATAAAAGAACGGATCAAATCGCTGGACGGCGAACTGCAAGTGGTATCGCGGCCCGGCTCAGGTATGCTGGTGAATGCACGAATTCCTCTACTATGAATAACAAGATAAAAATTGTGCTGGTGGACGACCACCTGGTTGTGCGCGCTGGTTTTAAGATGCTATTGGCAGCCGGGGACAGCATCGAAGTAATCGGCGAGGCCGAGCGTGGCGAGCAGGCCATTCAACTTTACCTAGAATTACAGCCCGATATGTTGGTGATGGATTTGTCTATGCCGGGTATAGGTGGTTTGGAAACGATACGGCGAATTATTCAGCGCGACAGCCAGGCGAGAATTTTAGTGTTCAGCGTGCATCACGAACAAGTTTATGTCAGTCGAGCCCTGGCGGCGGGCGCGCAGGGCTACATCACCAAAAATAGCGCTCCCGGCATTCTCGCTGAAGCCATCGCAGCGATTATGTCGGGTGAACAGTATGTTGAGCGCGGTCTGGTCAAGGGCGGTAATGAGGAGCGGCAACACACCGGCTATCAAACAATAATCGCCGGTTTCTCAGCGCGGGAATTTGATGTATTTAGTCTGCTGGCGCAAGGCTTGACGGTACATAAAGTTGCCGATCAACTGTGTCTGGGCCACAAAACCGTCGCCAACTACGCCACGCAAATCAAGAAAAAGCTGCAAGTGGATACGACGACCGAATTAGCCCACATCGCGGTCAATCTGGGGATGACGGCGCGCTGATATTCGGTTTTTACTGTGCAGGGTTTTAAGGGAGGAGCTTAGGAGGCAATCGCTCATAAAACTGGCGTTGTCTGAACGATTGCTGGAAACAATCTTCTTTAATCCAGAAGGCCGTCTAGCTCAGATTTAGCGGAGAGGACCGCAGGGATTTTTTCCGTTAGCATTTGCTCCGTGAGTCCTAGCGACTCGGTTATTTGCTTGGGTAGCGATGTTAAAATCTGATTTTCATCCAAACCCTGATCTTGGTAATCGCTGATTGCGTGGGCGAGGAAAACAGCGCATGCCAACTTGCTTGGCGGCTCCGTAGCCAAAGGATCTGCCGATTGTTCGATGGTTTCGACTAATTCCTCGGCAAATTTCCAGCGCCGGCAAAGCTCAGCGCAGATCTCCGGGCTGGTATAGCCCAAGCGTCTTTTTTCAATTTCCAGTCTGGTGTTGCCGTTTTTTACATGCTGATCGATTTCGTTAGCTTCGCTGGGGCTTGCGATGTGAATCAATATGTTACCCAGATTACTGATCAGTCCGGCAGTGTAAGCAATATCAGCGGCTACCCCAGCTTGATCCGCAAACCATTTAGCATAACCTGCAGTGCGAAAACTATTACGCCAGCTTTGTTTGACATCGAAGTTTTCCAGTTGAGGTACCACACTGACTATCCCGGATGCCACCACCAATGTTTTCAGCTGGTTCATACCCAACATCGTGATGGCTTCGTCAATTGAACCAATTTTACGGGATAAACCAAAGTGTGCTGAGTTAACCAAACGTAGGATTTTTAAAACAATAACTTGTTCCTTTTCGACGTCTTTGGCTATCTGGAGCATATCAGCGTGGGGATTGTTCAGCTGATTTATGATGGATCTTACGACTTCGGGGACTTGCGGAATCTTGTGGATTTGGTCGAACAGTTGGTTCATTTTTGTTGGCATGTCTTGTTCCTTAACCTACGAAATTGTAATTATTCATGGTCAATTATAGTCAGCCTCGGCAAACAAACCTTATAAATTTAACCTCGGTTTGAGGCCCGGCTGCCCTTGAATGCTGGGCCGCCGAGCTAAGCCGCTAATGCGTTTTTCTAGGTCTTAAAGTTTCCAACCATGGAGCGCAACTGATTAGCCAGATCAAGTAACTCGTGGCAAGCGTCCGCGGTATTTTTTGCGCCAATCGAAGTTTCTTCGGATACACGGCTGATATTGCTGATATTGCGATTGATTTCCTCTGCAACTGCGGTTTGTTCCTCTGCTGCACTGGCTATCTGGTTATTCATATCGTTGATGGTGTCGATCCGTTCACTGATAGTCGTAATGGAGCCGCCGGCGGATGCGGCTTGTTCGACACTAGAGTTGGCGCGGCTTCTGCCGTTTTCCATTACTGCCACAGCCTGCTTGGCCCGGTCCTGCAAGCGTTCGATTGTTTTCTGGATTTCCAAAGTCGAATTTTGGGTGCGGCTAGCCAATGTTCTGACTTCGTCCGCTACTACTGCAAAACCTCGGCCTTGTTCACCAGCTCGCGCTGCTTCTATCGCCGCGTTCAATGCCAGCAAATTGGTTTGCTCGGCGATGCCTTGAATGACTCCCAACACCTCACCGATGCTGTTGCTATCGTTTTCCAGTTCGTGAATGACGTTGGCGGCGTTCTCGACTTCCGATGCCAAGCTGTTAATGCCATGCACAGCATCTTTCACGATATTTTTTCCAGAAGATGCTTCACGATCCGCTATCTCCGCAGCTTCCGATGCTCTGACAGCGTTTTTGGCAACTTCTTGCACGGTGGAAGTCATCTGCTTCATAGCATTAGCTACCAATGTGGTTTCATGCAGTTGCCGCTCTACGCCTGCCTGTGTCGAGTGGGTGATGTTGGCAAGCTTGTGGGAGGAGCTGGCCAGTTTTTCGCTGGTAGAGCTGATCTGATCGATGGTTTTGGCAATTTTTCGAACGAAGGTGTTAAAACTCGAGGCGATCCAGGCAAACTCAGACTTACCGCTGGCATCCAGACGGGCGCGAAGGTCGCCCTCGCCACTGCCGATGTCTTGTAGCTTCAACGCTAATGCAGTCAGCGGGCCAATGATGATTTTGCTCATTGTAAAGTAGCCGGTGAAGCCAATGATAATAAGCGTTATGCATAAAAAGCCGATAGCGTAAAAGGTATTACTCTTCAGCTCGGCGAGAGCCACGCTGAACGGGGTAACAATTTCGAATGCACCATGTAAGTCGCCGGCACGGCGATTTTCCATCGCATAACCCAACAAGTCCTGGCCCTTCTCATTGTTCCAAAGGCTTTGCGATGTTTTCGGATCGCCATGGCATATTTCGCATTGCTTAACGAGTTTTACAGGACGCAAATAGCGGACTTCCTGCCTTTCTTCGTCTACATAGCTGAAGTCTTGCGCGGAGGGATTACTTCTGAAAAACTCAAGAGCTTGACGTTCGATTTCATCCGCGGCGTTTCGAGGGTTTCTGGGGTTGAGCGAAGGTGCTTTGAAACGAAAACCGTGCTGCTTCGCTTCTAATTCTATGACGTCCCATGCATTAGCCGTCGGCACTGTGGCGATCACCAGTTCTCTGGCCTTTGAGCTGCCTTTTTGTTCCACTAGTTGCACCAGCTGCTCTGGGGTGTAGATACCTGATTCCCATTTTTTTACAACGTTATCGCGGATCGACTCTGACAGAATGAGTAACTGCCGTGAGGCTATGATTTCCCGGTCAATCAGTTTTTGCTTCTCTGCGCTCGAGTAAACAACCAAAATCGCCACGCCAACCAGCGCGAGTACCGACATGGTTATGGAAACCACTTTTACCCCCACAGAATGCCAGTTCATCATCAACATTCGAAACTCTCCTAAATACGCTTTAAATTTCTTGTTTTGACCGTCTTTCCAGTACTATCCTGAAGACATGCCAATCGAGTATAGCTCACAATTTAGCGTCTTCTGTTCGAAAAACTTTACAACTATGCGGAAAAACAAGGTTTTGTTTGCGTGCATGGGTATTATGCGAACTGATCTTGCCCAAAGTCGCAGACGCCAGCTAATAGAGTAATCTTTAACCCTGAGTAGTCTAGAGAAAACGACTGAACCACAGACCGAATCCAGAAAGTGCAATCGCTATACCCAGCAATTTAAAAAGCAGGCTCTAGAGCGAGCGAAACGAGTTGACGTTCCACCAAGTGGCTAAGTATCTAGGCGTTGCGCCGTCAATGTTGCATAGCCGGCAATCTAAAATACTGGCTGGGTACTTTTAAATTGTAAACAAAAACCGGATAGCTACCGATTTTGGCGCCAGTCGAAATCTGATTATCCAGGAGGCGTTGTACCGATCAAAAATTGACTAGGTAATCCACGTATCGTGCTGCGATTTTAGGCAGGAGCAAAACCTGGCTGCATTCCATGTCAATGTTGGACAAAGTTCGTCGTATTTTTCATCGCGACCAACTTACCATCAGTGAAATTCAGCGCCGGACAAGTCTGTCGTTCATTACGACAAAAGTCTGGCTCAAGGAGGCAATCCCGATCACTACAAGTATCGCAAAAGGCCGCAGGCCGCGAGCAAGCTAACCCCTTTCATTCCTATGTTATTAGATTGCGATTTGCAGGACTAGCACACATGATGATGTGCGTAAATGGTCATCAATTGCCACAAGCCACTACTAGCCGAGGAAACAAGTCGATCGTGATCGCCAGAAACAGCTAGTCATTTACAGTCGTTTTCTAGAACCAAATTGTTTAAAGCCAAGTTTCGACGAATTGGCCCTCGTTTCAAGGGCTTTTGATCTAAGGGATGCTGTCCTGTTATTCAGTCGCGTCGCCCGAGGTTGGCATGGCCCGTGCCTGTTTCGGTGTTAACACCAGTAAGTTCAGTAGCCTTGGCAGGTTATAAGTGGCTAAGCAAAACAAGGCTTGATCGACCACCGATATGGCGGGTTTTGCTTAGGCTTCATAAAGCCGAAGGCTTCTTCGACGATTGAGGCTTTGGGCGTGGCCTTTATTGTGGGCAAGTAAGGCCATCTAGCGCCTTGCCGGTCTTTTCCGTACGGCATGATGCTATTTGCAATGATTGTCTGGGGCTTTGGGAGTCTTCACCAGCCTTTTAAACACAGTATAAAAATTGTCTTTTGAAGTGTCCGGTATTATTAAACCATTCCATCGCGCCTAGTTAGGCGTCTGTGATATGCAGGTAAGCTCAGAGTTGAGTTCACGGTTTTTCAAATCACGAATTGAGGTCAAATAAAATTTGATTTTTTAAACTTCACTATACGACTAAGTATAAAATAAGGAAGGAAGCTTAAGAAAATATATTTCAAATCTTTTAAGCGCCAAATACCAGATTGAAAAATTTTGCGAAATAAGTGTTGAGCAGAAACTAAATCCCTTTTCCAATATGCGGAATAGGCCTGGGAAAAAATATATCCATCTACTAAGTCAGCTATTTTTTCTTTGGAGAGGTGAGAAATTAGTTTTGGGTTTTGTAATACGAAGTCTTTTCTAACTTGCCAAGCATCTAAAACTTGTCGCCATTTTATTGACGATATTTGCCCATGATTATGCCATCGATAAAAGGCCAAAACTTCGGGTACGATGGCAATATTCTGGGTGATGGCGGCGATGCGGATCCAGAAGTCATAGTCCATGGCGCTGAAACAGCGTAACGAAAATCCTTCGGCTTTGTCGACAATTGAGCGGCGGGTTAATGCTGCATGTATAGGCCACGGGCAACTAGAAAGAAATGATTGAAAAATATCACCTTTTTCATAGCTTGGTGGAATATAGGCTGGACCGTTTTCGCCGCCTTCTACTATATTTTGCCAGCCGCAATAAGTTAGATCCACTTTTTTGTCTAACAGGGCTTGCAGCAGTTTTTCGATGAAATCGGGAGCCCAGTAGTCGTCCGCGTCGAGAAATGCGATAAATTCTCCTTTGGAATTTTCTAAGCCAAGATTTCTAGCTGGGAATGGCCCACGGTTTTCTTGCTTTAAAACAACTAATTTTTGGTATTTTTCTTTGCATCTAGTTAGAGTCTCATAACTTTGGTCACTGGAACCATCATCAACAACAATCAACTCTATATTCGGATAACTCTGTTGAAATACGCTTTCAATTGCTATTTCAACGTAAGCCTGAGCATTATAACAAGGCATAATCACCGAGATGAGCGGCTTTTCCATTCCGTACTCCTGGATTATTTTAAATATTTAGATGCTTGCGGACATTGATCTAAAATACAGTAGGCCCAACGCTTATTTGGAATAATATTTCCATGCCTTAAATATCTGTTTTTCTTCCAGGAAGAAAAGTTATTCGAGTTGTTCAGCCAGCGCCAAATAGGAATAGTGAAACCAGTTTTGGGGCGTTTTATAATATAGTCGTCGAGTTTTGTCGATAATGAACGGGGCAATATTTCTTTTTTCACACCAATTTTTTGGTTTGCCGCCAACCCAATCAAAGAATTTAACAAAACATGATCAACCAAGGGGACGCGTATTTCCAAAGAATGGGCCATGCCTATCCAGTCGGTATCGCGTAATAGTTGATTGCGCATATATTTCTTCGATTCCAGCGCAACAATTTTTCCAAAGTCCGAGTCAATGTTACTGACGGATTCAAATTCAGCTATTTCGGATAGCCGATTAATGCCTTCACGCATCATATCGTTATCAATAAGATGTTTAATCTCCCAGGGCATGAATAAGCCTTTTTTAAGCTGATATGCCGATGCAATATTCCTGGTCATATTTAATATATCGGAATGATTCGGATTTAAATAACTAAAATTGGCAGCTACAAAAGAATGGATGTTAAAAAATAAATTATTTAGGAGTGGCGTTGAGTTATATGGAGCGGAGTGCTTGACAATTTCCGGAATCGTTTCAAAGGTGTCATAGCCGCCTAGCATTTCATCGCCGCCCAAACCCGATAAAACAACTTTTAAGCCTGCCTTTTTAGCGGCTTTGCTGACAAACCAAGTGTTAATGCCATCAATACTTGGCTGATCCATAGCATTTAAAAATGTAGATAACTCATTTTCCACCTCGTCCATGTGCGCCGTGACGATGTTATGTCTGACTCCCAAAATGCGTGCTATTTCGGTTGCCACGGGAACTTCGTCGAGCGAACGGCCAATAAATTCTTCAAAAGCTAGGGTTATAGCGGTAACGGGTTCACTAACAAGTTCTTGCGCTAGGCCTGTGATGGTTGCGGAATCCAGGCCAGCCGAAAGGAATGAACCAATAGGTACATCGGCTACCATATGGGCTTTAACAGAATCGCGAACACTCATCACACCTGCGGAGAGACTTTCTCCAATTGATGCGTTCCGTGAGTTTTCAATCGCAGTATTGATGATCGTGTTTATATTCCAGTATTGACGAATAGTTTGCTTGCCTGAGTCGTCAATTTCAAGAATATGGCCTGCATTTAATAAACTTATATTTTCATATATCGTAAACGATTCGGAGATGCTGCCCCAAAGTAGAAAGCTTACTATTCCGGCTGGATTTATTGTTGAATCGACGGCATTGCTGGCGATCAAGGATTTGGTCTGGGAAGCAAAGCGAAATATTCCATTGTGATGGGTGTAGTAAATCGGTTTGATGCCGTAAGGATCGCGAGCTATAACCAACTTTTTATTTTGATTGTCCCAAATTGCAAAGGCAAACATGCCGCGCAAATGGTTAACCATTTCGATACCGTGGTAACGATATAGTTGTAACAGTACTTCAGTATCGCTATGGCTTTTAAAAATGGCCCCTTTGGATTCTAAAGTTTTTCTTAATTCTTGATGGTTATATATCTCCCCGTTGAAGGTTATGGTTAATTGACCATCTACCGTGTGCATCGGTTGAGCGCCTAGCTCAGTCAGCTCTATAATAGCCAAGCGCCTATGGCCCAAACCAACCCGTTGGTCGGTGGAAATCCAGCTGCCGAATCCATCGGGCCCCCTGGAAACCATGGAATCTCGGGTGCGTTCGAGCTCAATTTGGTCGACAGGGGGAGATTGGTTGCCGTATGCGAATATCCCGTTAATGCCGCACATATCTAGCGATCCTTGCCGGCTGAGAACGCTGACAGTTCGTCGCGAATGGCTTCAAGATAACCGTGACCGTGCTTTTGATCGGGTTCTAAATAATTTCCTTCCGCCCACTCGTTCCAGGCTTTGATGAAGATGATGCGTTTTTCAGGTTCCTGATTTTCGATTAAGGATAACGCCCGGTGTAACAACAGGCGAAATAGTTCGGGAGTGGAGCCATGAAACACGAGGCCACGCTCGCCTGCTCGTGGAGTATTATCCCAATTGGGTAATACGGTTGGATAATCCGGGAATTCTGGTGCGGACTTTCGAATTAATTTATCGAGCATGTCTTCGTAATCATGAACCGTTAGCAAAGATTTTTTTCCGGATAAAAACTGTTTGATTTTAGAAGAAAAATATCTGACCGGCATATGTCCGTTCTTGGGGGGTAATGGTTGCAAAGTAGATGCATCCAGGCCAACGGTAAGCGGATTCCAATCAGGTCTGAGGCGATAATTGACACCCACTAGATGCAGTCCTTTAAGTCCCGCATCGGCAGCCAGTTTACGCCAGTATGCTATTACCTCGGCGAGTTCGGGAATATCGGTGGGGCTATAAATCAAAAATAAAGGCTTGCCGTCCACGGTTATATAGCGTTGGTCGGTAAAGGCTTTAAGTAACCACTCAAAATGCTCGCGATGATCGTCCATTCCCGGATAGGTTTGTTCAACTAGAGTGCGGTCTGCCACCCCTTGCCAAATATTGTTCCAGCTATGATTTGCCCAGCACAGACAAAAAGGAAAATCCGGCTCTCGGCTGGCGAGGATTTCATCGACAGGGCGTTCCAGCATCCGTCGCCCACCGCCAAACCAATAATGATAGTAACAGAAGCCTTCTATGCCGTATTCTTTAGCCAATTCCGCCTGAGCATGGCGCGACTCCGGTAGCCGCAAGTCGTAAAAACCCAGATCTGCAGGAATATGCGGCTGATAGTGACCAGGATACAAAGGTTTTGCTTTAGCTACATTTGTCCATTCTGTAAACCCCTTACCCCACCACTCGTCGTTTTCGGGAGTGGGGTGAAATTGGGGGAGATGAAAGGCGATAATCCGGGCATTATTGATCATAGGGGGGTACTGATGGTGAATTTTTCAAGTATTGAGTGCCAAGCCGCGACGATCTCTTGTTCTTCAAGTTCTGGAGAGTAGGTATCATGTATATAACTTGCGGCCCTCCGGCCTTTTTCAAGAATAGGCTCTGGATCTTGGTTGAATGAGTGAATGATGTCTTCGACGGTTTTAGCAAAACCAATTATATCGCCCTGTTCAATTGGATAGGAAAATTCGGGTTTGAAAAACTCTTTGCCTCCACCACCATGAAAACCAATTACTACGCACCCCGAAGCCATCGCTTCGGCTGCTGGCAGCCCAAAGCCCTCCGGGTAGCCGAAACTAAGAAACAACAAAGAGTCCTGATAAATTTGAGCAACTTCCGCTTGTGGTAAATTGATAAACGGCACGATATCAAAGTCCTTTAGTGCGCCGCGAAACTTGAGAATGTTTATCACCTGCATCGCGTCCGCTTGATTTTTTATTCGTGAGAAGCACAATTGCTTTTTTTTCGTAGCTTGAAATTTAAAGCGTTTCGGATCGAGGGACAGTCTGAATCGATATAAAGGGAGATCAGGGAAGGTGTGTTGGAGATACACTGCGCCGTCCTCTGAGTTAACCAAAGTAGCCAATGCGTCTTTATGGTGGTAAGGACTGATTAATCGATCTTTATTAAACGAGTAACCATTGAACGTCAGATAGCAATTTTGATTCAAAATCACTTTTTTGATGCCGCGCCCATAAGCTGCAGCTAAGTCAGGCCCATACATTTCTGGGACAACCAAAATATCTGAAGAGTCAATAAATGACCGTTCTCCCCCTTGAATTGGTAATTCCACAACCCTATTAGGGTCACTATGTCGCTTGAATTTTGCAAGCAATCGATCTAGAAAGTTATCACGCCAGTAGACTATAGGTGTCTGGTTTTCAAACCAGTTTACTCTGAAGTCTTTAATCTTATGCACAACAAAAGCGGGTATACCATTGCGATTCAAAACATCTACGTGTTGGTAGATAACGCGAACGCCGCCAACTGGTGTGGAGTGTTCCGGGCAAAGGTAATAAATGGTCACTTATTATTCTCGATAGATAAAGCGTATTGATATTTAACGGCGGTCTCTAGGGTTTGTTTATCTGAATTGTTGCGAGTACAACGGTTTAAAAAGTTTAGGGAACCTCTTGGTGACGCTTTTTTAATAAAAATAGGCTTAAGTTCTTGATTTAAGCTTCTGAAATTCGAGATAACGAATTAATCAGAGGTTCCTGCGACAAAAAATCTCTTTTTCTTAGCGTGTAAAAACCTTAAATTTTGTTATTTTTAAATCGCCACAGCAGATGTTTGTCCAATAAATCCTGGACTCGTTGTTTTAGACCTGGCCAACCGAAATAGCCAAAATCCTTTTGGGCTTTTCGCAATGCTGATAAATTTGCAATTTTATTCTGATTGCGTCGATCTAAAAAAACATTTTCATCTAAAATTGCTTTTAGTTCATCCATAAAGTCTGTGCGTTCGGCTGTCGCGTGATATGCCTTGGCATCTAGCACGGCTTGCGACCCAATTCGTTCTCTAAGGCTTTGATCGCTAGAGAGTTTTTTCATCCAGTCGACAGCCTCGTCTATATGCGGTTCCGCCCACACTGCTCGTTTGCCCAGTTGATCCGGCCCAGTGGCTGCCATGCCTGTATAAGGCACTAAGTCATATCCTACCAAGCACGAATTAGTATGTTTCATAAAAGACATATTGCCAGACCAGGCGGTGGCGATGACAGGTTTACCCAGAGCCATACATTCCAGCGGCCCTAAGCCCAGGCCTTCCGCGCGATGCATCGACACAAAAACGTCGCAACTAGCGTACAGACTTAAAACCTCTGAATACGACAGAGATTTTGCAATAAAGTGAACTCGCGGATTGCCTTCACAGCGGGTTTTTAGTTGTTCGACAAGCGCCATGGGATCAATATTCTTACTTTTGATTTCCGCATTGTTCAATTTAACAACCAGGTGCGGTAGATCATTAGCAGCGTCTCCCGGAAACGCTTTTAGAAATGCATCGACTGCGCCAAATGGGTTTTTCCGGGCTGGATCATGATGGGGATCGAAGCTTGATACGAATAACAAGCAGTTTTCTGGTAGGTCGAATTGCTTGCGGTTTGCCTTGATGTTCGATGGTAGGAATAACGGGTGCACGCAATCTAGGGTCATTACATCGGAAAGATTGGTATCGAAAACCTGTTTTACAAAATGAGACCCAGCCAATACTACATCAAATAGACGCAAGGCTTCGCAGTATCGTCTAGGAAGAATCGTTTCTTCGCACCAAATTAATCCGGCATTCAGTCGTTCAGTTGAAAAAATTCCAGGTGGAGGATTTAAGAACAGATCAGGTAATTGCCCCATCGACAAAAAAAATAAATTGATTGGATAGGGTAGCTCAGAGGCTTTTTTCACAAAGAGGGGCTCATATTCGTAGACGCGCGCATCCTGTGATCGTTTGTAATCGATATCGTAGATTGCAACCGGTATTTCATTGTTCAGAAACAGTTTTATGAAATGTCGCGCAGTGATGCCAAGGCTGACATTGCTGCTGACGTAGCCGATTACATTGATGCCGAAGGGTGGGGTCATTTTAATGAAATTGTTTAAATTGGTTTTATTAGTTGCGGAAACGCCAAAGCAAATGTGTTTCTGCTTGTCGTCGTACAAAGCTTTTTAAACGTCTCCATAGCAACGTAGGCCAGGGTCTCGATGCTGCTTCCAATGCGCTAAACTGTTCAATAATCAGGTTTTTTACCACTGCTTCTGAAAAGTTTTTCTCCAAAAATTGACGACCCGCAGAGCCGATCCTTGAGTGAAGTAACGGGTCTCGAAGCAAACTGATGATGTGATTTGCTAAGTCCTGTGGGGTATTGCCAATCAGCACGTCTTTGCCGGGAGTCAAACCAAAACCTTCCAGGCCAATTGAGGTGGTCACTACGGGTAAGCCAAAGGATAATGCCTCACCGATTTTTCCTTTTACACCGCTACCATAACGTAAGGGGGCGATCGAAATATACGCTTTCACCAAGTAGGGTTTCATCTCTGGAACGCGGCCTAAAATTTCAATTGCACCACCGTTGAGATTTACAACCTCTTCTGGGTAGTCACCGCCGACGACTTTCAAACAGACTTGAGGAATTACTTTTAAAACTAAAGGTAGCACTTCCCTGGCGAAGTAAAGCACGGCGTCAACATTCGGGCCATAAGCACCCCAACCCACGAACAATAGAGACTTTCCATCCCTGGCTTCTGTTGGGGTAAAATCTCCCATCGGGTGAATATTTGGAATTATGCCAATTCGCTTATAGGGTAATTCGGGAATCAATAATTGGCGTTCTGGTTCGGAAACCACAAGAATAAAATCCGCTTCCCGGTACGCAGCGAGTTCTTCTTGTTTGACGTGCTCCGCATGATCGAAATCCCGTTGATCTTGAGTTAGTCTAGCTTTGGACTGATAGCGGCCGAATTGTACGTCCACCGAATCGATCACCAACCGAGCTGCAGGTGCCCAGTGTCGCACTGCGGCTATATTTTTTGGGGTAGCCGTAACGAATAAGATGAATATTACAGTATCGAAACTATCTGATTTTAATGCAGGAACTAGGCCGGTATCTGCAACTTTGACACCCTGATCAATTAAGTTTTGCCTATATAGCTCAACCGCTGCCTCCCCTAATTCTTGCGTCATATAAGGAACGTCCAATGGGCACAATGTAACTTGATGAGTTTGCGCCAGAATTTGCACCAACCTAGAAAAACGCAACTCGTAAGAAGATCGATCAAAGGCGGGATAGGAGTCTGAAACGATGAGGATTTTCATTAGTTTATATACTTAATATAGGTTCCATTTAGCATGGTTTGTGAAAAAGTTACTGTTTTATCCAAGGAGGTATGAATTCACTCCAGTATTGGTCTTCACTCTTAGCTAAGCGTTTTATAATCGGTCTAAGAAATTTAATTACAGGATTATTAATAATTGCTTGGTAGTTTTTTTCGTACCAACAATATTTATTTATTAACTGAGTTAATTGTTTTTCGACATGTTGTCTACCGCCATGCTGTGTGATCACCATTGCGCAATCTAACAGCATTAGCTTTTCAAATGCTGTTGTTTTAGCGTTGGGGTGGCTCAAGGCTTCTGAAAGAAGGTCATTAGTACTGATGAATTTAACACCCTTTTTAGCCATCCTTAGCCATAAATCGAGATCCAACGCTATGTGAATTGACTCATCAATGGGTCCCGAAAGTTCCCATGCTGATCGTGAATATGCACTTGAAGGTTGCAGGAAATTGCCACCAATCATCCAATCATACAAGCTCTCCAAGTTTATATTCTGACTGGGTTCTATGTAATAAACTTCGTTTCCAGCTAAGTCAACAATTCTTCCGGCACCAACTACCATGCCTGCTTCTGGATTTTGCCGAAATTTTTCGGCAAAATGCATAAGTGTTCCAGGCAAGTACCAATCATCAGAGTTTAGCCAAGTAAGAATTTCTCCTGAGGATTTAGACATGCCTTTATTTAGCGCATGGCTTTGACCTTGATCAGGTTCACTTACCCAATAAAATAAATGCTTTTCATGTTTTTTGATAACTTCAATGGTGTTATCGGCACTGCCCCCATCAATTATGATGAGTTCTAAGTTTGGATAGTTTTGTGACAAAACAGAGGTTATAGTTTTCTCAATAAATCTCCCTTGATTAAAAGAAGGAATTATTACGGATATTTTCGGCAAGTGACAAGATATAGAGGACATTAATTATTTATATGATAGAGAGTTAAGCTTTGGTCGCCTCTAAGTTAAGGTTTATAAGATAATCTTTGTTGTTTATCGTTAGTTTTTTCGAGGCCCAATCATCAAAATCATGGAATTCCACTTCAATAGGATTCCATTCAGAAACATGCTGAAAGCTATTATTTACGAATAGTCTTTCCAAGTATTTTTTGTTGTACACCTCATAATGAAAGTTCTCTGGGTACTCTTGTCCGCCCATCAATGCAGGAGAAATGTATTCAATTTTATGATCGTTATCTTTGTATATGGCTAAGATATAATCAAAATTAGGCACGGAAACTCTCAGTTTTCCGCTTGGCTTCAAAATTCTATGCATCTCTTTAAGCACCATCGAAATACTGTCTCTTGGCACATGTTCTAAGATGTGGCACATATAAACTAGATCAGCAGTATTAGACGGTATCATCCATAAGCGAAAAATGTTGCTTGTTACTATATGAATATGATCCTTTTTCCGCGCATCAATGTTAATAAATTCTGGCGAGTTTATATCGCCACAACCTATATGAAAAAGAGTCTTTCCATCTTTTGATTTAGGATACTTTCTTTCTCTGAGTCTCCATAGCAGTTCTATAATCGTGTTAGCTTGGTTGTAAAAAATATTACAATATTTATTTTTAAGTTTCTCTATTCGCCAATGCATTTAATTATCTCGTTTGTGTCAGATAAACTCCATTTTCCATTTAAACTAACAAATCCTTCTGACATGCTTTGTGTGCGTTCAATGTTTGAGCTTTTAACTTGAAAATTAAGCAAGCTTTCTTCATAAAAAATATTACGAGGGATCTTACCCCCTTCCACGCCAATCCGGACTGAAAAAACTCCGGGTAAAAATGGAAAAGAAGGAATACTTATTGCTAATGTGTACTCGCCGGGGGGTAGGGTTTTATCCTTAAATTGAGACTCAGTAATTTCTGTGGCGAGATAGAGGAAGTCAGTGGTATGGATTCCAAATCCAAAATTTGGGTGGTCAAGTACTTTATTTACTTTAAAGCGTAAGTTGAATGTGATGTCTTCATTTGTCCTAATGCTATCAACTTTATTTCCATTCTGATCAAGTATTTCAATGTTAACTAACTCGATTTCATCCGAATGTTCTTTGCGAGCAGTGCTAGATAAGTTGTGGCTTTGAACTTTAATTTTTTCATCGTTTTGAGTATAGAAAAGTCCGCAAACTTCTGCCGGGTTTCCGTCGGCAATAATTCTACCATGGTCCATCAAAATAACTCGTTTACAAATTCTTTCAATTTGTCGAATGTTATGACTAACTAATAAGACAGTCTTGCCTTGATGAATAATCATGTCTTCCATCTTATCGAAGCATTTTCTTTGAAATGCCAGATCACCAACCGCTAAAACTTCATCAATTATTAAAATGTCTGCATCAAGGCTAGTAGCAATAGAAAATCCAAGTTTAACTGTCATTCCTGAGCTGTAGCGCTTTACTGGTGTATCTATGAATTGCTCCAGTTCAGAAAAATCAATAATTTCATCCAGTTTCTGTTGAATTATTTTTTTAGGGATACCTAAGATTGAGCCATTTAAATAAATATTTTCTCGGCCGGTCAATTCAGGATTTACACCTGCTCCCACTTCAATTAATGGTGCAATACTGCCTCTTACTTTTACATAGCCTTTTGTTGGTTTACTGATATTGGCGAGGTGTTTCAGAAGTGTGCTCTTGCCCGCGCCATTGTGACCAATAATACCCACCACTTCACCTTCTTCAATATTAAAATTGACGTCATCCAGTGCTTTGAATCGTTCGCGATGCTGCATGGGTTGAAATGTCAAGCGCCTTAGACTATTAAGCGCAGTTTCTTTTAAACTGGTCAGATGCCCCAATTGGTATTCTTTAGTAAGATGATTGACTTCGATGATGGCCATAAAGTGGATTGAGATATTTTGATTTTGGCGAGATTGTGTTGGTTTACTAAATGACATCAGCAAACCAGCTTTCGGCGCGTTTAAAAAACCAATAACTAAAAGGCAGTATCGTTAGAGTTAGAGTTAATCCTGGGTATAACGCAATAAAATCAGGCTCCGTCCCTTTAATTAACGTCCGTTGAAATCCGTCGATTATTCCGACTAAAGGGTTAAGCGTATATAAGGTGTATAGTTTATCTGACCATTCTCCTGCGGCTTGTTCAAGCAGCAGTTTTTTTTGAACTAGACTTAACGGGTAAATAACTGGTGAACCATACATTAATAAAGATAGCGCAATGGGTATGGCCTGAGCAACATCCCGATAATACACATTCATTGCTGCACCAAAAAAACTAATGGTCAGAGCTACTATCATGGTGTAAAGAATGAATGCGGGTAACCACCAAGCAAAAATGCTAGGCACAACCTTATAATAAATCATCATTCCAGCTAGTATTGCAAAACTAATGGCTAATTCCACTAGCTTAGTTACCATGGCAGTCAATGGGAAAATTTCGCGCGGGAAGTAAATTTTCTTTATTAGTGCGGCATTAGATGTGACACTATTGACACCCTCAGAAACCGATTCCTGGAAGAAAACCCAAGGAATAAGCGCAGCAAAGGTTATCAGCGGATAGGGCAGGCCGTTGGTTTCTATTTCGATAAAACTTTTCATCATGGTAAAAACCAGCATTAACATAACGGGCTTCAATACTGCCCATAAAATGCCTAGATAAGCCTGTTTATAGCGTATAACAATATTTTTATAGGTTAATGCCGATATTAATTCGTGGTATAGATATAAGTTTTTTACAATTCCAATCATTCTATTTAGTTGAGTTAGTTAAGCGGTTGCAATTTGATGCTCACTTTTTTAACTTGGCTAAGCGTTTTAAAAGTGGCTTTGAGTCAGGTTTGTGTTCTAGGCCTTTTTTCAAAGTATCGATTGCTTCTTTGGTTTTATTTAACTTTAATTGCAAATCGCTAATTGCAACATAGGTCATCCACACTTTAGGATTCATCTCAATACTCTTTTGATATGATTCCAATGCGCTTTGATAATCCTCTAATGCTTCCTGTACTTTTCCCACGTCATAATACATTTTTGGGAGTAACACAAAGTTAGGATCTATTCCATGCTCAAAAGGATAGCTCATTTCGTTTAGAGCAGCCTTAAGCTTATAACCTCTTTCTTCCTTATCGCTCGTCTTAAAGGCTAAATTGTAGGTAAATAGTCCTGCGCAGTAGTGATGAATCCCGCCATTTCCTGCTAAGCGTTTTTCCCACTGCAGAGCTCGCGCTGTACCCTGATTACCTTTTTGATGCATTTCCTTGCAATATATTGGTAACCCTAAATAATCCAAGTCAGTTTTCGGGTAATCAGCTTGGGAATTTAGAGGTAGTAAAAAGCTAATGGCTACAAATATATTTAAAGTATTTTTTATATTAATTTTCATGGAAAAACAATATTCGAATAATTATTTTAAATAATGTTTATTTATTTTGGTTTAATATGCTAATATATTGTTCTTGTATTTTTTGGGTGTGCGCACTTATCGAAAAAATATCGAAGGCTTTTTGTTGCGCGTTCTTACCCAGTTGTTTTGCACGTTTTGGATTTAGATATAGCCTGAAAACTGACTCCGAAAAATCTTCAGCATTCTTGGCTTTAAATAGCATGCCTGTTTCGTCATGGTTTAGCATTTCAGCAGCGCCTCCGTGATCCGGGGCTATTAGTGGTCGTCCCATTGCCATAGCTTCAATGACTACGGTACCCAGTGGCTCTGGATCCGTAGAGGCTGACGCCACGATATTAAGGCCGTTATATAGTGGTTCCATCTCATTTATATGCCCGGTAAATACTATAGTGGTCATTAAGTTTTCTTTTATAACGCGTTGTTTGAGCATTTCTTCGTAATCAACACAATCATCTGGAGTTCCGCCAATAATTACCATTTTTAGGTCTGGTATTTTATCTTTTAGGATATGGGTAGCATCGATAAATAATTCCTGGCCTTTCCAAGGAATTAGCAGTCCTACTAAGCCAACAGCAAATGCCTTATCTGAAATATTGAATTTTTGTCTGAATGATAGCCCATTTGCATTTAAACTTAGATTATTCAGCGCAATGCCATCATAGATTACGCTAATTTTCTCATCCGGTATTGCAAGTTTTTCACGCATGCTTTTGGCAACCCAATGCGAGACAGAGATGAAATGATCTGGCATGGAATAGGCCCAACGCGCTGAGTGAGCTCCGTCGGGATTTCCGCGCACATGGCAAATACTGGGAATACGCAGAATCTTGGCAACAAGTAACGCAGCTCTGTTGCAAAGCGGTTCGTTGTTAGCATGGATTAGGTCGGCCTTGAACCGCCATGATGTCCAAAGTAAGTGTAAAAAAAACGGCATAAAATTAAATACGTCATCGCTTCGGGCGATTAGCTGATTGACGATAAATCTTAACACCGGCAACTTGCCCAACCAATCTAGCGATTCGGCTTTTGCCCGCCACGCTACGATGTCTATATGGCGGTCTGGGATATGCTTCCATAAGGCTTCTTCGGCAATTTCTTGGTATTGAGGACCGTTGCGTCCTGTTACAACCAGAGGGTGGAAGCGGTCTCGATCAAGATTTCTAACCAAATGCCTGAGGCAGATAATTGCGCCGCCATAACCAATTCCGTTTTCGACATAGACAATTCGTTTGGGGGGGCTATTGGTCGTCATGAAATCAGAATTTGGCAATATTATCGGAAAATAGGTTAATGAACACTCTCATGCGCTTAGGATTTTGCGTACTTTTGTTTGGTGAAACGTAATGCTTCGATCAATGGGGCCGGCAAGTTACAGGAGACCACATATAGAAGAGTGCCAACCTTCATGTTATACGATAAGCTTTTGCTAAAAGCCTGCTTAGCTCTAGTATTGTTACCGCTGGTAAAGTACCAGTAGCCGAGTGTCCAGTATGTCTCTGCCACCAAGTTGTCAGGACATACGCCTTGAGCTCTGAGTTGATGCGAGGCAAAACTATGAATCGATTCCATGACTTTGGTCAGGTCGATCAACATGCGCTCGTTGGCTTGGGTGGCATTATTGCCGTGTTGACGGCGCAGCATCAAAATGTCGGGGAGGCAGCTTATAGGATGAAAGGAAGCAATTTTTGCCCATAGTTCCAAATCCTCGCCAAAGCGAATTTCTGCATTGAACATGCCAGCTTCGAACAACGTTTGGCGTTTCACCAATACCGTGCCCGTGGGAATGAAGTTTTTCTTCACTAGCGCTGCGAGGGCGTTCGGAACCGGTTTACCTGCAAGATGTTGAAAGCTTTCAAGCATCTTGTGCTTGGCTAATACGGATTGTGTTATTATCTGATCGTCGTTGTCGATTTCGGTCATGTCGCCAGCAACTAGATGTATTTCTGGATAGGTTTGCAGCGTTTCCAGCTGATTAGCTATTTTTTTAGCTTCCCATTGATCGTCGGCGTCCAGAAAGGCAATCCAGTCCCCACTGGCCAACTCTATTCCTTTGTTACGCGCGGCAGACGGGCCTTGATTGGCTTGTTTGTAATAGATGATGGCATTGGAAATGTCTTTGACGACTTGTTCGGTGTCGTCGGTTGACCCATCGTCCACAACAATAATTTCGTCTACTTGATGGGTTTGCGCCAGAATACTGCTGATTGCGGCGCGAATAAATTTCGCGCTGTTGTAGGCTGGAATAATGGCGCTGATTTTCATGATCGGTAGGTCAACATTTTCGACAGTTTTATGTTTTTATGAACTTGTTTTGCAAATCAGCCAGGCCGGAAAGATCAAACCGGTGCAATATCCGATCAATACTAATTTTCTATGACGATAGTATAGACGGTATAAAAAAGCGCTGGTTTTACGATGCGGGCTTGCTAGATTCAGACTCGGCCATTCTCTGTCATTGAATCGGTTGACGATGTGGTTGGTTTTGTTTTGCAAAAATTCGCCAAGTTCAGGTGAAGCTAAGAAACGGACGTTGGGGAATTTTCCGATAATTTGGCCCAAAAGCTGATCTAGTCCAGAGATAGCCTGTTGGCATTGTTCCTCTGATCGCGTGTAATTGTAGCGATGCGTAGAAATACTGACTGGTAGGGCTTGACGATAAGCGAGTTCTGCTTCGGTGAATGCGCTATCGGGAGTATTTTTGCCATCAACCGGTTCGTACATTACATTACGCACTAGATAAGTCTGTGCGAAACGATTGGAGCTTCCTAAGCGAATCATGGGGGGGTCTTGAAAATAATGCCCGGTTTGATCGCGTCCGGTACAACGGTAGCCGGCAGTTTGAATGGCAATGATATTTTGCTGTTGCCAGCTTTTTTCGATTTCATCGTTCCATAGATAGCAAGGCGCGACAGTGCTGAGGCTGGGATAGCCGAACATTTTAGCGAAGCAATCCATGGCATTTGCCACCAGTGCCTTGGCATCTACGCTACTAATTGCTTGCGTCGGTAAAGTACTTCCGTCTACGTAATGACCTTGCAGCGGGGAATCCAGTTTCTCCCAGTCCCACCAACCTTTGTTTGAACGAGCGATTGCGAGTCGCGGGTCTTGCTTTTGACATAGTTCTGCGAAAGCCTTGCCGTTCAGATGTTCCATACCATGCAATTGCGGCACCAAAGTGTCTTGCTGTATCCCTTGCTGCAGAGCTTTGTAAATGATTGGAAAGTCTGTGTCCAGCATCCGTCGGTGGTATTGACCGGTGGATTCAATTTTAGCGATATCCGGTACGGCTAAGACCATATCTGCAGTGAGAACCGCACTACGATTAACAGAGTCTTTGTGTTTAGCTAGCATAGAGAGCAGTTGCGTCAGACGTTCTCCGTGGAAGTCGCCACCCGGCCCCCAATCGTCACTTTCGATTAAAACCGGCGTATCGGCAAAATAAGGCTCACGCCAAGTAGCGATAAATAGGGATTTCTTCCACAGCCATAAAGCAGCAAGGCACATCAACCAGAAACCTAAAAAAAACAGAACTGCCATAGAATTTGTTTAATAATTGAAAAGCTTGAATAGATTGGCGATTAACTGGCTTAGCCTTCATCGTAGCAGAGATTAGCGAACTAGCTAAAAACCAAACCGAAAACTTTAGACTCAGTCGATAATATCAGCTGGCTTATCATAGCAGCGGCGAATTGCAATTCGCTAAAATTTAGAATGAGTCTAGGATCAATAGTACAAAGACGACCGGCGTGTTGGTGTTCGACCGCCCTCATAAGGCTCAAATAGGAGAGGTAATAGAATGTTAAAAGCGATAGGACTGCCTGAAAACTGGCGCAAACCTATATGCGGTGTTGCGTTAATTACATTGGTTTCGGTAGCCGTTTTTTTTGAGACTTGGGAGTCGATTGTCGCTATTTGGTCACGCTCGGAAACGTTTACACATGGTTTTTTGGTGGCTCCCGTTAGTCTTTGGTTGATTTGGTTAAATCGGTGTCGCTATCGTGATTTACAACCGACATTCAGCAAATTAGGTCTGCTCTTTATTTTGGTCAGCGGCTTTGGTTGGTTAATTGCCGATTTGGTGCACGTGGCGGTGATTCAACAATGGGCTGTGGTCGGAGTTTTGGTTGGCGGTTTTTGGGCAGCGCTTGGCAGCCATGTGATTGCGCAAATGTTGTTTCCAATTCTGTTTCTATTTCTGATGGTACCATTCGGAGAAGCCTTTATTCCGCCATTAATGGAATATACCGCCACCTTCGTCGTTACCTTGATAAGACTGACGGGGATGACTGTTTATCGGGAGGGATTATTTTTTACCCTCACATCTGGCAACTGGTCGGTCGTAGAGGGCTGCAGCGGCTTACGTTATTTGATTTCGTCACTAACGCTGGGATCTGTATACGCCTATCTAAATTTTAGCAGCTACAAGAAGCGTACTATTTTCATCGCGCTATCCTTCTTACTTCCTATTCTAGCTAACGGTTTGCGTGCTTATCTAATCGTAATGATAGGCCATTTCAGTGATATGAAACTGGCGGCGGGCGTTGATCACATCTTTTACGGCTGGGTGTTTTTTGGGATCGTCATGTTTGCTTTGTTTTATTTTGGCTCTTTTTGGCAGGATAAAGACACAGGTGGTCCTGTCCCATCTGAGCTTGAGGGTGAGATGGGAGTGCCAATTCCTGATTCGCCAGCTAATTCCCAATATTACTGGCCGGCGCTAGCGATTACCGCGGTATCTATTTTGATTTGGCCTATCGCGTCACAGCGTTTATCTGCACTACAGGCCGCACATACACAGGTACCCGAGCGATTTAGTAGGCCCGCTTTGCCAGCTTGGGAGCCTGTTGTCGGGCCAAATTGGGGATGGGAGCCCAGCTTCAAAGGCGTGGTGGCGGATGCCAGGGTTTTCCTTAGTGATGACCAAATAATAGCTGGTATGTATTTCGCCAATTTCGGCGATGAAACCCAAGGCGGAGAATTGGTGAATTCGCAAAATTATCTGGTGCCGCAAAAACATCCGGTGTGGCGAATACTGCATGACGACGTGATTCCGATGCAGTGGGCAGCGGATAAAAATGGCGACATCGAAGAAGTGGTCTTAAGCAGCAAAGATCGAAGCTTGTTGGTTGAGCGTTGGTACCGGGTTGGTGACAAAAATACCGCTAACGCCTATCTGGCTAAATGGTGGCAATTACAGAAACGTTTGTCCGGCGACGGATCTCCGGAGTTGCTTGTTGTTTTGTATACAGATACGCCGGAGGGAGACTATGGCGTGGCCCGGCAAAAATTGAAGCAACTCGCCGTGGCGTGTTGCAATTAAATCAGCCGATGTCACGGCGAAAGACTCCAGTCGAGCCTAGTGAGAATTTCACAGCGCTCGGCCAACCTAACTGTGACAATTCTCTTAAAACAGCGCGCAAAATTAAGGTTTAAATCACGCAAATCAAGGCTTGACCCGAATGGATACCCAGATGGTAGACTAATTCGACCTATTTTAATTCAGACCTTAAGGAAAACGACATTATGATCCCGGTAGTTTTATCAGGTGGTTCAGGAACACGGCTGTGGCCTTTGTCTCGTGGTCAATATCCCAAGCAATTTCTTCCATTGGTGTCCGGCAACACCATGCTGCAGGAAACTATACTAAGGCTTGACGGCGTAGCCGGCTTACAAGCGCCGATTGCGGTCTGCAACGAAGACCATCGGTTTATGTTAGCAGAGCAAATGCGGGAAATCGGCATCAAACCTGCCGCTATTATTTTGGAGCCTGTCGGCAAGAACACCGCGCCTGCCGTTGCAATGGCTGCGTTGAGCGCCCGCTCAGAAGACGATGTATTGTTGATCTTGCCAGCTGACCATGTGGTGGGTAACCGCCCTGCTTTCCATCGCGCAGTGCTCCAAGCCGAATTGTTGGCAAAACAGGATTTATTGGTGACGTTCGGAATAGTTGCTACCGAACCGGAAACTGGTTATGGCTATATCAAGCGCGGCGAAACCCGTTATGGAGACGCATACAAAGTAGCAGCCTTTGTCGAAAAACCTGATTTGCAAACTGCGCAGCATTATTTGGAAAGTGGCGAGTATTTCTGGAATAGCGGTATGTTTGCTTTTAAGGCCGGTTGTTTTTTACGTGAGCTAGAGAAATACAATCCGGAAATGCTGGAGGTGTGCAGGGAAGCTCTGCGGGCGGCTAAGCCCGATTTGGATTTTGTCCGCTTGGATAAGCAAATTTTTTCTACATGTCCCTCTGATTCCATCGACTACGCCGTGATGGAGAAAACTGATAAAGCTGTGGTGATCCCGTTGGATGCGGAATGGAATGATGTTGGGTCTTGGTCCGCGCTTTGGGATGTAACCGAGAAAGACGCAGCCGGCAATGCCATAAAAGGTGATGTGTTAACAGTGGATACTCGCAATTCCTATATCTATTCGGCAAACAAATTGGTAGCGGTGATCGGCGTAGAGAATTTGGTGGTGGTCGAAACTGACGATGCGGTCATGATTGCCGCTAAAGATAGAGTGCAAGACGTCAAGGAAGTGGTCGATCAACTGAAAAAGCTAAAACGTAGCGAAGCTAGTGTGCATCGTAAAGTCTACAGGCCGTGGGGACATTACGATTTGGTAGATGCCGGTGAACGTCATCAAACTAAACGTATCGTAGTGAAGCCAGGTGCCAAATTATCGGTGCAAAAACATCATCACCGAGCTGAACATTGGGTTGTTGTCAAAGGTACTGCTTGGGTAGATAAAAGTGGTGAGAAAATTTTGGTCACCGAGAATGAATCCATTTACATTCCCCTAGGCGTTATCCACAGTCTGGAAAATCCTGGCGTGATTCCGTTGGAAATGGTGGAAGTTCAATCGGGTAGCTATCTAGGCGAAGACGACATCGTCCGTTACGAAGATCAATACGGACGGATTTAGGGTTTTGCTGAGTCTATCCGCGTGGTTAGAAAGGATATATTTGCCACGCAATCAACGACATAGCGATGCGTTACAAGCGACTTTTTGCCAATCTAAGGTCTAGTTGTGTAAGTTTAAGTTGATTGATGTGCCATCGAATTTAAGAAAATTTACTGTAGTTCGCCGCTCAATCAGGAGCGGTGAAGGTTCTTTTGTCAGCCTTTTGGTTTAAAGTTAGCTGTTTAATACCTGCCGAATGAAAAAGTTGGCGCTGGCTTTATTCTGGAGTTGCTCTTGTCGCTGCAAACAGTCAACGATTTATTGAAAAAACATAAACTTGTTGAAGGCATGCTGAATAATCAGCCGATGCCGCGGCGTAAGCTGATTACCGCTTTGGTACAAAAGCAACACATGGTGGAATTGCGGAGCCTTATGGCGCGCTTGTCTGCTATCGAAATTGGTCAAATCCTGCATGCACTAGACCTGGAGGATGCACGTTTGGTTTGGCAGCAGGTCGAGGAATCCAGACAGGACGATGTGCTTTGGGAGTTGTCCGACAACTTGCGCGAGGCATTGGTTGGCGACCGAGAACCGCATTGTGGGGTGGGTCAAATGAGTGCGTTTGAGTTGGTGGAGGGCCGCCTTGCTAAGGTGGCGATCACCTGTCGCCATGATTTGTACGCAATCAAGCCAATCTGGATTGATTTACTGGCGCCAAGCAAAGCCCAGCGGTTGCTTATAGGCCAACATTACGGTCTGGAGTTGCCCGATCCCTTAGATTTGACCGATTTGGAAGCCAGTGCCCGGTTCTACGTAGAGGACGAGCACGAGATTCATATTCATTCGGATTTTTTATTGGATCGCGAGGGCAAATCGCGAAGTGTCCCGGTTGCGTTCATATTGCGTGGCGAGATGCTGTTTTCGGTACGTAGTGAAGAACTACCCGTGTTTCGGTTACAGCGTTTACGAGCCCGCACGCAGCCGGGTTTTGTTTCGGATTGTAAGGACATGTTGCTGGATTTATATGGTGCCGAAGCCGAATACTCCGCTGATGCGTTGGAGAATATTTACGAGCAGTTGGAAATCGTCAGCAAAAAAGTATTGAGTCAGGATATTAGCGATGAGGAGGCTGCGGATATTTTGACTGATATTGCCGAAGAAGAAGACTTGAACGGCCGAATCCGCCGGAATATGCTCGATACTCAGCGTGCTGTGTCGTTTTTGATTCGCCGCAAACTACTAAATACCACGCAGTTGGAAGATGCGCAGCAAATTCTGCGCGATATAGAGTCGCTCAATAGCCACACTGCGTTTTTGTTCGATAAAATTAACTTCCTGATGGATGCCACCGTCGGTTTTATCAATATCAATCAGAATAAAGTGATCAAAATTTTCTCGGTAGCTTCGGTGGCGATGTTGCCACCCACGTTGATTGCCAGCATTTACGGCATGAATTTTGAGAATATGCCCGAGTTGCAGTGGATGCTCGGCTACCCCTTTGCTCTCGGACTTATGACTGTTTCTGTATTGTTGCCGTTTATTTTTTTTAAAAGGAAGGGTTGGTTGAGGTAATGTGTTGGTGATGTCCGGCGCTTTGTTAAAGCCTCTATGTAACCTGCGACAATATGCCACATTTAAATTTAAAAGTTACGCAACTATTATTTACCCAACTTTTGGTTTGGCTTGATAGTTAAAAGTTGCTTTATATTTCTTCCTATTGCTTCTAGGGCGGTTATTCACAATAACCGCCTTTTTTTTGCTTAAAATAAATTCTGACTAGCGTCTGGGGTTGAACTTAATCAACTTGATTGCGTTTTCATCACGCTTAATTATTTCAAGAATGTGACCATGTAACTTCACGCTGGTGCCAGGCTCGGGAATAGTTTCCATATATTCTATGACCAAGCCATTCAATGTTTTTGGGCCTTCTGTGGGCAAGTCCCAGTGCGTGATGCGATTAAGTTCGCGGATAGTGACCCCGGCATCCACCAGATAGCTGCCGTCTTTCTGCATTTTTATATCGGGTTCTTCCGAGACTAGTTCACCGACTATTTCCTGTAATAAGTCGTCTAGCGTGACTAATCCCTGCACGTCGCCATATTCGTCTACTACTAAGCCAATACGCAATTTCTCGGCCTTAAAGATTTGCATTTGTTTATGAATCGAGGTACTGGCCGGGATGAAAAAAGGTTTGGCTAGGCTATTGGTTATATTGTGTTTGTCAAAATCCGGATCACTAATTTGTGACAAAATTGTTCTCAAATGTAGAAAGCCTATTACCCGATCAATGTTCTTTTTGTATACCGGCAGTCGAGTATGTGGGCTGTTTTGCAGTTGCTTGATAATGTCCTCAACCGATTCTTCAAGATCAATACCAACAATCTCATTTCGATGCGTCATGATGTCGGTCACGCTAGCGGATTCGAGGTCTAAAATACTCAATAGCATGTTTTGGTAACGCGCCGGCAAATGATTGGCTTCCGATACTATGCTTTTTAACTCGTCTTTATTCAGTGACTCGATGCTTGTGTTGCTCGCGTTTTTTATGCCGAAGGGCCATAGCAAAAGGCTCGATAGGGCGTTAATCAGCCAGACTAAGGGATAAAAAATTTTTAAAAGTGGGATGTAAATCCAGGATGATACCAATGCAAGCAACTCGGGCTTCAGAGCGCCTAAAGTTTTTGGGGTCACTTCGGAAAACACAAGCATGCCGAAGGTGAGCACGCCAATAGCCGGGGCTATCGCATCGTCCCCACTGAGGCGGATGGCAATTAAGGTTGTTAGAGATGCTGCCAGGATGTTGACAAAATTATTGCCCAGCAGAATGAGGCCAATCAACCGCTCTGGTCTTTTCAGGAGTTGATGGGCTTTTATGGCGCCCTTATGATTTTTTTTTACCAAATGCTGCAACCGATAACGGTTGAGAGTCATCAAGGCAGTTTCAGAGCCGGAAAAAAAAGCCGATATGATTAGAAGGGCGGCCAGTATACCAAACAGTATACTCAAGGATATGTCGTTCAAGGCAACAGGGCTCTTGGCTATTAAACATAGAGCTAGTTTCTATGTTGTGGAAAATTTGTCAAGCTGCAAAATTGGTTTGCTTATTAGCCGATCGATGTAAACAACATGAACTAAACTATGCAATAGCTTGAAATGAGGCCATTTTGACAATAACCGGATTCGATGCTTAACTTAAAAACAGCAACACCCTTCCGCCTTAAAATAACGTAGTTTGCAGAGATTATACGCATGGCTTTGCCAGAAATTTTGCTCATTGATGACAACACTACCCGCAGTCAGCAAGTGGAAGGAATTCTCCGGTTTTTGGAATACCGGGTGGAGACGGTTGCTAGTAGTGATTTTGAAGCAGTACTCCGTGAAGAAGATAGTTTCGGTGCCGTATTTGTCGGTAGTGGTGGAGAAAAACAAGCCAGCATGATCAAAATGGTCACCGACAGCGTCGGCGATATTCCAGTGGTTCTGCTGGTTGATGCGGGAGGGGCCCAAGTCGTAAGCGCCATCCAACAAATGGTAAACAAAACCTTGGAGTGGCCGACTATTTACCCACTGTTGATTCAATTACTGGACAACTTGCCGCAGCCCGTCCGCTCAACTAAAAAGTCTTTGCCTGACAAAGGCTTAGCCGGTAAAAGCCGCGCTATACAAAAAACCCGTGCCCAGATCGATCAAGTCGCCAAATCGGATGCCACAGTGCTTATATTAGGAGAATCGGGCACCGGGAAAGAAGTGGTAGCGCAAGCGCTACATCGCGCGTCCTCACGCAGAGATAGGCCGTTTGTTCCGGTCAATTGCGGTGCCATTCCCGGTGAACTGCTGGAAAGTGAATTATTCGGTCATGAAAAGGGCGCATTTACTGGCGCGTTGACTTCGCGGCAAGGTCGGTTTGAAATGGCAGAAGGCGGAACGCTGTTTTTAGATGAAATTGGTGATATGCCGATGCCCATGCAAGTTAAGTTGTTGAGGGTATTACAGGAGCGTACCTTCGAGCGCGTCGGTAGCAATAAAACCATTCATTGCGACGTACGGATTATTGCCGCGACGCACCGCCAGTTGGAGCAGGAAATCGCTGAAAAGCGCTTTCGCGAGGATTTGTTCTACCGTCTGAATGTGTTTCCAATCGATGTGCCAGCCTTGCGGGATAGAGCCGAAGACATTCCTTATTTAATTAATGATTTGGTAGCACGCATGGAAGCCGCTAATAGGGGAACGGTCAGTTTATTGCCCCGAGCTATCGCCACCTTGATGCAACACAACTGGCCCGGTAACGTTCGCGAGCTGTCCAATTTGATCGAGCGCTTGGCTATCATTAGTCCGGATGCTAGTGTCGATGTCGGCGATTTGCCGGAAAAATTCCAGGCTTATGAAGTACCGGAAGGAATACAGATTTCAATGCCTGAAAAAGATATTCACAGCGTGAGCCCAGCCGAACGGGAAACCTTGGCTATGCCCTCTCCTGGTGCGGTCGCAGCAGTGCATTTACCGGAACATGGTATCGATCTTAAGGAATATCTAACCGATCTTGAGAACGAACTAATCCGTCAAGCGCTGGAGGAATGCAATGGTGTGGTGGCCCATGCCGCTAAGCTGCTGAATATGCGCAGAACCACGCTAGTGGAGAAATTGCGCAAATCCGATGTGGCCTAACAGGGCCTTTTCTCAACGCTTTATTAATATCCCCATGAATAAAACCGATGCTGAGACGTGGTCCGCCGATCTCATAGCGGAAATTGTCACCAATGTTCCTGGTATCCGCAATTTGCGCCACGATATACATGCCCATCCGGAGCTGTGTTTTCAGGAGGTTCGCACCGCAGAGTTGGTTTCGGCAAAATTAATCGGGTGGGGGATTCCGATTCATCGCGGTTTGGGTAAAACCGGCGTAGTGGGGATTATCAAGGCAGGTGATTCCCCTAGCGCTATCGGCTTACGCGCCGATATGGACGCCTTGCCGATGCACGAACAAAACAACTTTGCGCATGCTTCTCGGCATCCCGGCAAAATGCACGGCTGTGGGCATGATGGTCACACCGCCATGCTGTTGGCGGCAGCGGAATATCTGGCAACCCATAGGCATTTTGACGGTACGGTATATTTGATATTCCAGCCGGCGGAAGAGGGCGGTGGTGGCGCCGATGAGATGATTAAAGACGGTCTGTTTGAATTATTTCCAATGCAGGCAGTTTACGGCATGCACAATTGGCCGGAGTTGCCGGCAGGGCAATTTGCAGTCAGCCCAGGTCCAGTCATGGCCTCTTTGAATACTTTCACCATCTTGATTCGCGGCAAAGGCTGTCATGCGGCATTGCCTCATTTGGGGTTAGACCCTGTGCCGGTGGCTGCGCAAATGATTCTGGCCTTTCAAACTATCTTGACTCGCAACGTCAATCCCTTGGATAGCGGTTTGATTTCGGTGACCATGGTGGACGCTGGGGAAGCGACCAATATTATTGCCGATACCTGCGAATTGGCAGGCACTGTGCGGACATTCTCCGATCAGCTCTTGGATTTGATCGAAAGCCGGATGCGGGAGGTAGCTCGGCATATTTGTCTGGCACATGGGCTGGAATGTGATTTTGAATTCAGCCGCCGCTATCCGCCGACGATTAATGATTGTCAGGCCGTTGCCGCGTCTCGTAAAGTAATGACAGCTATCGTCGGCGAATCTCAGGTATTCGAGCAAAAACCCACCATGGGTGCGGAAGATTTTGCGTTTATGCTGCAAAAATTACCCGGTAGTTACTGTTTCATCGGCAACGGCTCCGGGGAGCATCGTAGCGAAGGTCATGGCGCAGGGCCTTGTACGCTGCATAACACCAGCTACGACTTTAATGATGATGTTTTACCTTTGGGAGCGACGTATTGGGTGAGATTGGTGGAAGCTTGTCTGCCAGTAGAGTAATTTCTGCTTTTTGCTTGGATCAAAATGCCATGTTTGTGACAAATGTGGCATTTTTTGCGACAAGACTGGCATGCCCTCACACAATTTAAATACACAGCTAACGGGAAGCAGCGGCTTCGTTGTTGGCGGTGGTCGTATTCCTGCCGGAAAAGTGAAAGTCTGGATTCTCCAATTCTTAGGGCTGACGGGTTTTTCGCGGGCTAGAAGGATTTTTGGTGTGTATTGACAATATTGTGCAGGGTAAAGCCTGAATAAGTTGGCCTGGATCATGCTAGTTTGTAAATGGGTTTAACCAGCAAAAAGGCTAATGTTATGGAAACGTCAAGCAATGAAATCAAAGAACTCACTACTACACGTACCCTGTTCGTTGAAACGCTAAGTCAGCAATTTATAGCGCTGACCGGTTGTGGAGTTTATGTCTATCTCAACCCAGTGGATGTTAACGGTCTATTCAACCAATTCTTGAGCGACACCCTGTCGATTAATACCTTCGCGAGACAGTGCGTCAAAAATGTCTTGGAATAGCCCCGCTATTTGAAATTAGAAAATTGGCTTCGGAAGTAGGGGAACTAATTGATCTACTGCTTTCGGGGTTTCGCCGCAAAGCACTTTAAAGCCTAATTGCGCGCAAAGGCTACTTGGTAGCCCGTGATAAAATCGCAGTGTTCCAGGCTTTCAGCTATAGCGGGTATCGATATTTTATAATTGCCGGCGGCAATGAAAACTAGATGCCATTCTTCCTGTTTATTGGCGCTGATGACGGTAATCGAGCCTTCGGCTAGGCGATAACCTAAGGCTTTTGCCAAGTCTTCTATCTCGGTCTGACTCGATCTATATCCCGTTTTAAAGTGTAAAATTACCGCCACGGCGTGCCTTGAAGGTAGCGCCGCTTCGAGTTGTCCGCCCCAGATCATTGTTGCCGATGCAATTAAGGCCAACACAATGGCCGCAAAATAAAACCCGGCGCCGCATAAAATGCCGATGGCTGAAGACGCCCAAATTGATGCGGCGGTGGTCAGGCCGCTGATGTTCAGGCCTTCTTTCATGATCACGCCGGCCCCCAAGAAACCGATGCCAGTGACGATACCTTGAATGACCCGGGTAGGGTCTGCCGTCGCGGTCAGTGGCAATAAACCACCAAACCAGAACTGCGGATAGCCGACGATAACCGTCACTGCAGCAGAGGCCATACATACCAGTCCATAGGTGCGCATGCCGGCGGCGCGACCATGATATGAGCGCTCGTAGCCAACCACCATTCCTAAAAATAGTGCGCCGATAATGTTCATCAGTATCAACGCGCTGGCTTCCAATTGGGCAACCGACCAGTACGAAATCAGACTTTCCGGCGAGATTGGATTCATGCTTTACCGTCCGTCTGGTGTGAGGGTATAAAAGTTATGGGCTTGGTTCTACTGCACCGTTTCCACGTCAATGTCGATTTCAATGGGCTTTTGATAGTAGATGCCTGATAGTTTTCGTTTGAATTCGTCAGTAACAACTTGCGCATCTTGGCGGCTTTTCATCACCCTCGGCGTGAGTAGTACAACCAGTTCGGTTTTACCCTTGTTACGCGTTGTACCACCGAAAAGCGGCCCGATTATTGGTATTTCGTGTAACAGGGGCACGCCGTCGCGTAAATAGTCGTTGTTTTCCCTAATCAAACCGCCCAGTACGATGGTTTCACCGCTTTGTACCGCAACGCTACTTTCGATTTCGCGTTTTTGAATAGTCGGCGAGTCAATAGTGTCGCTGGTCGTGGTTTTGATAGCCTGATTGACACTTTGCAATATTTCCATCAGAACCAGTCCACCGGCATTGACTCGGGGTCTGACCGATAAATTAACACCGGTATCGATCATTTGTATCGAGCTGGTTTGCACGATACCGTTATTAGTATTATTACTGCTTAAATTGCTAGAAACCGATGAACGTATCGGCACGGAATCCCCAACTTTGATCGTGGCTTCTTGATTGTTCAACACCATTAAGGAGGGTGAGGAGATCACATTTACGTTGTTGTTTCTAGCGCTGGCATTTAAAACTGCTTGAATGTCTTTGGAACCGCTGGAAAACGCATAGGAAAAGCCGCCTGTCGAAAACGCTTTGGCAGCTTCCTTCGTTAAGTCAAGAACATCCAGGCCCTGAGAGCCACCAGCATTTATTTGATTGGTGCCTGCGTTATTGTGGCTGAAATACCATTGCAGTCCGTATTTCAAATCGTCGTTCAGGGTGACTTCCACGATCGTCGCATCTATCATTACTTGTAAGGGCAGTACATCCAACTGTTTTAATACCCGTTCGATCACGGCATACTCCTGAGCGGTTGCGACAACAATCAAGGCGTTATTGCCTTCATCCGCGATGATTTTCACATTTGGCATATCGTTGTTATTGCTGCCGCCTGAACTACCGCTTAGACTGCCGCCTAGCGCACCGCTGCCGCTGGTGTTTTTGTCTTTGTTTCTATCGCTAAGGGTTCTATCGCTCATTCCATCCTGCTGCCGATTAGCGCCGCCAGCACTGCTATTCGATGAACTGTCGGATTTTTTATTGGTGGCCGACAGCGATTTGCGGCCTGAGGCGATTGAGGCCTTACTGGATTTTCCCCCGCCACCGCTACCGAAAATATTGCTCAAGGTATCGGCTAAATCCGTAGCGCTGACATGTTGCGCCCGATAAACGTTAACGCCGCCCGCTGCTGCGGTGTTGATCCGGTCCAACCGAAATACCCAGCTTTCAATATCCTTTAAATAACTGGCTTGATGGGTCACGGCCAATACCGCATTAAGCCTTTCTATCTCGATAAACCGAAAAAAGCTGGCTTCGTCATCCTTGGATTTTTTAGTGTTGAAGATTTGCTCCAGTTCTTCGATGATCTTCCCGGCGCTGACGTTAGCTGGAGTAAACAACGCAAACGAACGGCCTTTCAATATATCGACATCAAAGGTATTGACTACATCCAGAGCCCTAGAAATTTCCCCGCCGGAACCCGCGATTAATATCAGATTTCGATTCGGATCGACGTGCAGCAACGACTTTTCAGGCAGCAGTGGCTTCAATATTTCAGCGAGTTCGGAAGCGGCAACATTTTTTACCGGAATCACCCTCACTTGATAACCGTTGGGCATTTTGGCGCCGGATAGGGAGCTAAGCGAACTGCTGTATAAGGCTTCGTTGGACGGCTTGATTAAATACATACCGCCTTGCTCGGTCAATGCGGCATTATTTAGGCCTAAGAGCATATCCAGCGTGGGGATCAGCTCATCTTTGGTCAACGGTTTGGAGGTTTGCAGTGTTACCTTGCCAACTACTTGCGGACTAATGGTGTAATTCCGACCGAGAATGTCGCTGAGGATGACTTTTGCTACTTCGCCCAAATCGGCGTCATCGAAATTCAAACTATACTCGCCCTTGCCGCTGCTCTTGCCGCTACTTTTCGGGCTGGCTTGCGGGGAAATGCTGGCTTCCCCGCTAGGGAATAACTCCACTTTGGTTGTTCTATTCTCAGCATTTTTGTTGGCATCGTTAGCCAACTCGGGAATCAACAATGTGTCCTCTTGAACGGGTTTGTTATCAGTAAGGGCCAGTTTTTCATGCAATTGCGGGCCGATAAATTCACAGCCGGTCATGGACAGCGCCAACGCCAACATAGTGGAAATGTTGATTTTTTTAGTTGTCATTGATGTTCTCGGGATTTTCATTAGGTACTGGTTCTATAGGTTTAGCAACAGTGTTGGGTTGCGGCGGTCTGGACGTTGCGGGCGGCTTGCCCGGCACGGGTGGCTTGATTTGCGCACGCGGCTTTCTCAATATGACCGATTTTTCCTGACCGGCTTGCTGAAGCAGCACATGATCGGCCTGTATTTGTTTGAGCAGCCAGCCGGAAATGCTTTGTTCTTCGGTAATTTTTGAAAACTTTTTAGCTTCGTTGCGTTTTCTAAACAAAGCCGTTGGTTTGTCACCCTTATCGTAAACCCCGATTAACTCCCAATCGTCGATTTGTCCTGAATCTTGGCTTTGCAAGCTCTCGCTGGGACTGGTGTCGGCGAGCGGCTTTCTGCCTTCGACAAATAGCGGTCTATCGACGATATCGCTGTAAGTTTCTGCGGAAACTCCGTTATCGGTGATATTGGGCAACTCCTCAACCGGGGAGTCGGTTTGACCGCGCGGCTCCAGCAGTGTTTGCAGTTGATTCAGGCTAAATTGACTGTAGCTCCATTCGGCTGCCAACAGCAGGGTCAAGGCGCCGCAACCCAATAATTGTAATCTGATCAGTTTTTGATTCATGAGGCTTTGGCTCGCATAAAACTGATTACTTCAAAACTGACATTTAACTGAGAGCTGGGGTCCATTTTGTTAGTGGTGCGGTTGCGCGCGCCGCGTACCGGCGAAATATCCAATTGATCGACAAGCAGCAAAGGTACATTGGTATCCAGGCTATGCAAGACGCCCCGCAACGTTTCGATGCTGCCGCTCATGCGCACCTTGACCGCGATGCGGACAAAATCTTCTTCCGCTTTACCTGGCAAGCCTTGCGTGCTGGTCAACTGACCGCCAGCCTCTGTTACGGCGGTTTTGACAATGTTTTGCAACTCCGCCGAGGCTAGCGCTTCGGTATCGCTATTGCTGAGATAGCCTTGCTGCTGGTACTGCTGATTTAACAATTCCAGATTTTGCGCAATGCTATCGCGACGGGCGACAATGGTTTGTTGACGTTGCAACCGAAATAGCAGGTCGTTTTTTTGCTCTTGATAATCCAGCCAATTGCTGAATAAAGGCAACAAAATCAGAAAAATCAAGGCACATAACACCAAACCCAATAGTGCCAGGGCCATCCAGCGCTGATAACGCGCGTCATTCATTGGCTGGGCTCCCCGCTGACGTCGGTTTCAGATGGCGTCGGATCACTGGTGGTCGTCTCCTCCGCATTCGAACCAGGCTCTGCCGGTGGCGGCGGGCTGACATCCATACTAATTTGGAAACGCTCTCGCCCGGTGGATTTATCCTGGGTCAAGGGTGAGACGAAACTGACATTACTGAAAAAACCGGAACTCTCCAGCAAACCGATCAAGGAAGATGCTGACGGCGATTGACCCTGGATCTGCAGACGTTTGTCGGCAAATTGAAAATGCGTCAACCAACTATCGTCTTTTAGCAGAATGCTAAGTTCGTTCAGCACCGCCACCAGCGCGGGTGACTGGGCTTTTATGTCTATCAAACGTTGGGTTTGTTGCCGCAAGGCATCGATTTCATGCTGCTGCGCTTCGATCACACGGGTTTCTTTTTCCAGCATTTTGATTTGACTCTTCAATGCATCGACCGCTTGGCCTTCCTGCCAAACCGGCCAGATCAACACTGCCAGAAATAGTAGCAACAGTATGCTCGTCAACAGCCAATGCATAGCTTGCGCCAAGGCGTTACCGCGAGGTCGGTAAGGTTCCGGGAGCAAGTTATAGCTAGGCGCACTGGCGGGGCAAATCGTGCTGGCGTGGCAGTAATCCACTCGTCCCGGCTGTATTCCTAAAGCCTGTAATTTGCCCAACTGCTCGTCCAGGATTGTTTTGGGCGTAAATACCAGCAATACTTCAATTTGTCCGTGCTCGGTTTTGCCGAGCGGTATTGCGGCAAAATAGACTTGTTCGGCCTTGAACGGCGTATACCGGTCTAATTCAAACCCGACTACTTGCTGTAAATTTTCTTGCGCCGCAGCGGGCAAATAAACGATTTTTTTTAAAGCTTGCGACTCGGCGAGGCGCAAGATGCATTCAGCTTTGTCAAACTCAGGATTTTGGGCTTTTACAGTGTGATAGCTCTCCGCGATCGCACTGTCTAGCTGCCACGTCATGGGGGTTTGCAATTCGGCTTCGCGGTAGAAATTGATTTGAAAATCCGCGTCGACTGCGCTAATCACGATTGCGCCGCTGCGATCAGTTAGTAAGTCTCGAAGACGATTAGGTACCAAAAACGCCAGCTCTCGCCCCCACCACTGGAAGAAACGTTTCAGATCGAAATCAATGGTTGTTTGTAAATTCATCTTGAACGGTAATTAGCTGGGATTCCTTTGCCGAGTCGAATAAGGTCAGCACATGCTGACCTTGATTCCAATCCAGTATTTGGTAGGGTGCTAGGCTGGCGTCTTGGTTCTGGATTCTTAATACTGCTTCGATAGCGGCCGTTGCCTGATCATCCAGCAGGGTTTGCACAATAATAGTATAGGTTTGCTCTGAATCGCCGAGCGCCGAATCGGTTTGCTCGGCGTCGTCATTGTTGGCGGAATCAGATTCGGCCAAACGCTGGTCTAAGTATACATCATGAATATTCTGTTCCTGGAGGCTATCGCCTACTATTTGCAACAACTCAGGAGGGGCAAGCCGCGTGTTCAATTCCGCTTGTCCGGAATAAATGGTCACCCACGGTTGCAGCCGCTCGTGAATATCGGTGGTGAAACCCAGCACTAATTGCAACTCCTCCAGGGCTTGAAAAGCTTGATTGCTGGGCTGATAGGTCAAGCCAGCCTGCCGATATTGCTTTTTCTCGGCACCTTGCGGTCGCGGTTCGTCGTCGGCATCCCGCCAATCCAGGAGGGCGTCGAGCAAGTTCTGCCGGAGTTTTTCGTCATCGCTTACCGAATTGATTAATGCCTTTAACAAGGGCTCTTCCGCTGCGTTGATATCGATTTTGCCCGATTCGGCGATAATTCTGATCCGAATTTCGCTATCGTTGGTCGCTATCCGATAAATGCTGCCATCCGCAAGCCAGCGCTGTTTGGGGTTGGCATGCTGCAGCATGAATCCGGCAATGCTTAAACCTGTTTCCGCCAATGCCTGGGCTTGGGCATTGTTTTTTAACGCGCCGGCAACGCTGCTTTCTCTGCGCATGCTCAGCGCAAAACTGCCTGCCATCAGGCTCAGCAGTGTCAATATCCAAATCACGATTACTAACGCCAGGCCGCGCTGCCGCTCAAGCATCTGCGCGTCACGCATACTATTGATTCTCCACGCCGGGTTGGTTTTGCCCGTCGAGTAGGGCTTCTGCATTGGGCTGGCCGGTGATTTTTAAGGCAAATATCATATCCGGCCAAAAGCTGCCGTCATTCAGCGATATGCTGATTTTCACCAGTTTGGGTAGTTGACCCGCGTTTTGCCAGGTTTGTTGCCAGCCACTGGTGTCGTCATTAGTGTCAGCGGCAGAACCTAAATAACTAATTTTGAAATTCTTAATGTTTTCTAAAAGTGTGACTTGTTCGGCGTCGTTTGGGTTAGTTTCGGCTTGTCGATAAGGCATCAGGGTGACTTTTAGCACTGATGGTTGTTTTGGGTCCAGTCCGACAAAAAAGATCTGCAAGCCCTTGCGTGCCGACGCCGCAGGCAACGCAGAGACAAACCTGATACTTTCCGGGAAACCGTCAAAAGCTAGCTTTTGCGGTTCCTGTGATTCCTGGGGTTGATTGGTTTGTTCCAAATTTCCCTGGTCCAGGTTGTCTCGGATAACGGGGAAGGGTTTGGTAGTGCTTAAATGCCGTTTGAAGAATTGATAAACCACTGCTTTTTGGTTTACTTCGCTTATTTTAGCTTCGCCGCTGTTCCAGCTTTCCGCTGCGATTCGCAAACTGGCGAATAACAACACTACCATGATGCCCAGCAGGCTGATGGCTATTAGCATTTCGATCAGCGTAAAACCCTTCGCGGATGAGCGGTTGAACACTAGCCGGGGCCTTGCTGTTGTAATTTTAAAGTATGCAATTCCACGGAACGCGGTTGCTCTTCCTCGCCCCAAGCCACTGTGACCCGAACCGACATCAGCGCCGGTGCGGGTGCTTGCTGATCCGTGTTGGTGTCTCTCAGGCCAGGTCGCGACGGCGCTGGTGACGCATCACTAACTACGATTTGCCAGTCGTATTTATCGCCCTCTGTGCCCTGACTTTCGCCGGCTGTTAACTCGGCTTCCACGCCGGTGCGAGCCATCAGCGATTCGGCGATTTGTACCGCGATAGTATATTCCTCGGATATGACAGCATTGTTAACACCGGTGCCGAAGATGCGCAGCAGCACGGTCAATGCGATCGCCATGATGGAGAAGGCGACCAGTATTTCCAATAAAGAAAAGCCTCTATGCCGCTGCATCCGAAATACTGACTTTGCCGGTAATCCAGTTCACATCGATGCGACGCAACTCCGTGCCCCATTCTAAGGTGATTCGCCCACCCGTGGACGAGCCGTCGCCGAAGAAACGAATGTTACCTTGCTCGCCTTCGCTAAACTCGTCTTCCGCGATCACCACTGAAACGTCTATTTCTTCGGCAAACGGGTAAGTCTTGCTGCGGTTGCTGATACTGTAACTATTATCTTGCAGATTGATTGCCACGCTGACCGGTTTTTGCGTCATCAGCGCTTGGCCGTGAGCGTAACGCAGGGCCGAAGCCATATCTCGGGCGACTGCTTGCAGCTTGGTGCTGCGATTGCCTGAGCCGATATTGCTGCCGATTACCGCGAAGGCCAGCACACTGATTAGCAGAACGATGATTAGCTCGATCAACGTAAAGCCACAATTGCGATTTGGCGAATACGCAAAACAGGAGCGGCGTGGCGGCGCAAATCCTTGCGCATCCAGTGGGTGGATGACAGACAGGGCGTTCATTTATTCCCAGCTATTGATGTCCTGATCTTCGCCTTCGCCACCTTCTTTTTCATCAGCGCCATAGCTGAATAGATCGAATTTGCCGTGTTGGCCGGGGAAGACATAGTGATAGTCCTGATTCCAAGGATCTTGCGGAATTTTCTCTTTACGTAAGTAGGGGCCGTTCCAGCGCTTGGCGTCGGAAGGTCTTTCGACTAATGCCGATAAACCTTGCTGCGCGGTCGGATAGCGGCCTTCGTCCAATTTATACATATCCAGAGAAGCCGCCAAATCCTCGATCTGCACCTTGGCGGCCTTGGTTTTCGAAGCGCCCATATGTTTCATGACCTGCGGTCCAACAATCCCGGCCAGCATGGCGATAATGCCTAGCACCACCAACAGCTCCAGCAAGGTAAAACCGCGATGGCGGCGTAATGCGTGTTTCATGTTATTCACTCCTTCCTTTTTAAATTAATTGTCTATTTGGCTAATGCTTTGCTTTTACGGTCTAAGAAGCAATGGGTGGTTTTACTTACACGGCCAGATCGTTAACGCTCAAGATCGCCAGTAAAATCGAGACTATGATGCCGCCTATCATCAAGCCGAGCGAGATAATCAGTGCTGGCTCCAACAAGGCCAGCATTCGCTGGATCGTGGTCTTCAGTTGCTTATCGTAAATTACCGCCACTCGCATCAGCATCTCCTCCAAGCGGCCGGTTTCCTCGCCCATTTTAATCATTTGCACAGCCAGTTTGGGAAACAGGTTTTGCTGTGCCAATGCATCAGACATTGTCCGGCCTTGCTTGAGCTGCGCTTCGGCGTTTTCCAACAGCTCTGCCAAGACCATATTTCCGACGGTTTCCCGGACGATACCCAGGGACTTAAGAATCGACACACCGTTACCCAATAAAGTGCCGAATGTGCGGCTGAAATTGGCGACCTCCATGGTCAGCACTATGTCGCCGAACAGCGGAAACTTCAGTAGCCTGCCGTCCCACGCCTTCTTCCCCACCGGATCGGCCAGCTGCGATTTTATAGTGTGTACGCTGCCCAGAATCACAATTAGCAAGACCCACCAGTAGCTCTGCAGAAATTCCGCCAGACCGATCACGATCTGCGTCGGCACCGGCAACGCTTGGCCGGCGCTGTCGAACATTTCTTTAAACTGGGGCACCACAAAGGTCAGCATTACGAACAACGAAGCTAGCGACATCACCAATAAAACCGCCGGATAAATCAGGGCTGTGCTGACGGTATCTTTCAATTCTTGCGAACGATCCATGTATTCGGATAGGCGCAGCAAGACGCCACCCAAGTTGCCCCCCAACTCGCCGGCACGGATCATGTTGAGATAAAACTTGGAAAACACCCCACTCTGACTTTCCAGCGCATCAGCCAAGGCTTTACCGGCTTTGACCTTTTCCAAGACTTCCCCCACCAGCTTGTTTAGCTTCGGGTTTTCTTCGGTCAACTGCATCAGAATCGTTAATGAGCGATCCAGCGGCAAGCCGGATTCCAGTAAGGTTGCCAATTCGCCGGTCAGCATACCGATTTCTTTTTGCGATAATTTGACAGTGGCCGACTTTAGTTTGAAACCCAGGAAAGATTTATCTTTAGCCAGCTCGATGCGGATTGGAATCAGCCCCTGGTTTTGCAATTCCAGCAGCAGTGCTGGCTCGTCGACTGCATTGCGCACGCCTTCCTCGGCGACACCTTGGTTGTTGACAACTTTGTATGAGAATAAAGGCATGGATTGGTTTAGTTTGAGCGTATTAGCCGGGTTTGCAAATTGTTATACGGCAATGTTCTTGGCATGCAAAGTAGGCCCGCGGAAACATTTACATTGGTCTGTACGGTTTTTAACGTTCGCATAGATGATCTCGCGTATTAGGCTTAGCGATGCTCGACTCTGCCCGCAACTAAAGGTCGACACTATAAGACACTTGTCAACGTATCTCAAAACTCCATGCGTATGCCTATATTGAAGGCGTGCCGGGAAATATATTGTTGGCCTATGGTGGTGTCGTATTGCACGAACGCCGAGCCGCCAAAGGGCAGTTGAGCGGATAGGCCGGCGCGCACATTGAGGTAATCTTTGTCGATGATAAAATTGTTGGTAGTAAAGGAATTGTTAGGTGCGTCGACGAAGCGAGTGGTGATCAAAGAATTCTTATTGAACCACTGGTGTTCCCACTCTACATTGACCTGCGAAACCAGAACGCCAATCGGTGTGCTCATGGCATGTGAAATCATCGCGCCAATGCTGCTGCTTAACGCTTGGTTGTCCAAATCGCCGATGATCATGTTCATGCCTAAACCGGCGCCTTGTTCTTCACGACCGTTAACGAAGTTATAACCGTATTCGGTGCGGCCTCTAAGGCCAAAAGTCCATTCTTTTAAGGCTATGTCGTAACCGCTGCTGAGACTGGTGCGGTTTTGCCAGCCGTCCGTTAGGCTGGCTGCGGTTTCATTGATAGGCCTGTCGTTGGCATCGCGATATACCGTGGTGCGTTTCGAGTCGTATTGGTTATACGTCAGGTTATTCACCAGATCAACGTACCAGTTGTCGGTAAGGTTCAATGAGCCGAAGGCTGAGAGGGTATAGCCGTCTATCTTTTGGCTACCTCCCTGTTGCGAAATCACTGCACTGCTGCTGCCGTAGCCGGCAGATAAGCCAAGCAGGAGTCGTTTGCTTAGGCGATAGTCAGCACCGGCAGTGACCGCCGACATGGTTGAAGCGTAACCGCGTTGCGCTATCGTTGCCGTTCTATCCGCCCATTCGAACTGGCCGTTAATGAATAGACCTAAATTGCTGAAGCCGGAGATAAGATCGGTTCCATCGGTATCGTTACCCGTGTTCAAGGAAAAACTGACTGAAGACGGGTTGGTCGATGAGGACTGACTATCCTTCTCCGGCGTTGTGGCTTGAATACTGATGCCGTTAGCACTGGGTGCGCCGGTTGCGCTGGGTGCGCTTAAACTACTCGATCCACCGGGTGAGCTGATACTGTTTGCCTGATTCGGTGAGCTGATAGTGCTTTGTATAGTGTTGGTGTTCAGGGAATTGGCTACCGATGAACTGATGTTGGCCGGCGCATTGAAACTGTTGCCAGCGCTTGCGTATCGTAAGGTATTGAGTCGCTGATCGATGTTGCTGGTTTGTAGGCGGGCTATTTGGTTGGACACGGTTCTTTCTGCTGCGATCTGGCCCGGGCTAATCTGCCTTAAGGCGCTGATAAACTGATCAACTTTGCTGGCATCGCTGTTACCGCTGGCTAAAAACGGCTTTAAGCCATTCAATAGATTCTGCAGATTGGCCGGGGTGGAGGCGCTGCAATCTATCTGCTGTAAAGCGCTGGCTAGGGATTGCACATCAGCGGGCACCAGATTGGGCAATCTCGGTATCATGGTCAGCAACAACTGTTTTTCTTGTTTGGAAAATACAAACATATCGCTGGACCCTTCCGGACAGCTAATGCGCTGATTAAAATTTCCGGTGATGCTTCCGCTGGTGGTTTGTAATAGCACTGATTGCGAAAACGCTTGTTGCGGCGAAAAATTAGGCTGGCTTAGCAAGCGTTGTAAGTTTAATTGCGCGCCCTGGATATCTATGCTGCGTGCTGTGATCGAATCTGTAACCAATTGCCCGCTCACGCCACCCAGTTCTAAATTCAAGCTACTCGATGGACGGAAGATCAAATCCGCTGCCGTGGCATCAATTGCCGCTATTCCACTGCCACCCGGCCCCGGCGAAAAGCTATTGTTAATGTCTACAATGCCGGCGTAGGAACCGCTGCCGGAGACTGGACCATTTAAGGTTAACCGTGCACCGGCGCTGCCAACCCTGCCATCATTGATTACCGGGCCGCTTACTGTGCCGTTGCCGCCGAAGCTTCCCGCTTGAATCTCGGTCAAAGCTTGGCTCCAAGCTCCGTCCACGCGGGTAGTGCCCGTTGTTTGCCGGTAAGTACCGTTGCCGATAAACGACGCATTGCTAGTCACGCGCACATTGCCGGAATTAAGGACGGTCGATTGATTGTTGAGGATGAAATTGCCATTTAGCAATAAATCGCTGGCAGAGCCACCCGAGCCATTGATGATCAATCGGCCGGGGCCACGCATTTCGCCGCCGGAAAGCACTGCGGATTGCACTGCTAGTTCGCCTGGCCCCGACAGGATCCCGCCGGTCTGCACATAACGACTTACCTGGGCACTGTTACGCTGCAAGTTTACAGTGCCGTCGCTAATCGTAAAGGTGCTGCCCAGATTGAAGAGGCTGGCTACCGAGGACGAAAAATTAACAATGCCGCCCGACACTGAAGTGGAATTGCTCGCAGAATAATTCCCGTTAATGGTGTTTGTCCCCCCGCTGAAAAGTACATCGGTAGAGGCCACTGTAGCGCCGGGGTTAACTAAATTGGTTCCACCGCTAAACACTACGTTGGCAGTGGCAATATTGCTACCCGAATTGAATTGCTGGGTGCCTCCACCGAATTGCAAGGTACCGTTACCGGTGAAATCGGCGGAATGGGTATTACTACCGGTAAAGTTCAATATGCCTGCATCTACAAGCGAGTTACCCGTGTAACTGTTAGTGTTGTTTAAGGTCACGGTACCCGATGTGGTTTTATTCAAACCGACGTTGCCGCCCAACTTGGCGTTGACCATGCCGGATTGCAGATCGAATGCGCTGTTGGAGGTCAGGGTGCCTGAGCCATCGATAGAGCCCGAGAGCAATTGCACGCCGGCGACGGTATCGTTATTTGTGCCTAGGTTAAAGACGTTGTTATTGCCACTGACGACCAGGCTGGAAGCGTCGGCGATGACATTGCTTGCCCCCAAGGTCAGGGTGCCGGCGCTGACCTGAGTGCTGCCGGTGTAGGTATTGGCGCCGTTCAGCGTCACAGTGCCGCCGGTGGTTTTGTTCAAGCCGATGCTGTTGCCACCCAACTTGGCGTTGACCGTGCCGGATTGCAGATCGAATGCGCTGCTGGAGGTCAGGGTGCCTGAGCCATCGATAGAGCCCGAGAGCAATTGCACGCCGGCGACGGTATCGTTATTTGTGCCTAGGTTAAAGACGTTGTTATTGCCACTGACGACCAGGCTGGAAGCGTCGGCGATGACATTGCTTGCCCCCAAGGTCAGGGTGCCGGCGCTGACCTGAGTGCTGCCGGTGTAGGTATTCGCACCGCTTAACGTCACGGTGCCGCCGGTAGTTTTGTTCAGACCTACATTGCCATCCAACTTGGCGCTAACAGCGCCGGCTTGTAGGTCAAAGGTGCTGGTCGATGTTAGGGTGCCGGCACCACTTAATATGGCGGCTGAATTCGCTAACGTGAATTTCGTCACCGTGGGCGAAATATCAAGATCCACGTTTTGACCAACGTTGATAACCGCATCATCCGCGGCTCCAGGACTTGCGGCGCAAGACCAGTTAGCGGGAGTAGACCAAATGGAATTAGCCACTTGCCAGTTACAAACGGCAGCGTCGGCCGTTGCAATAAATCCGAGCAGCAGTGCAGAGGTCGCAGTGGATAGAATGGCAGCCGCTTTGCGAAAACGCCGTCCGGCTATCAATGCATTGTTTTCAGACTCGGCTTGCGATTGACACATCGTGAATCCGTGATGTTAGTGGGAAGTGGGGAGCTTAGGAAAATTTCACTTGCGGATATCTGCCGTGAGAAATATTAGCCTCGTCATTCAGAGCCTTTCTAGATTCAGATCAATGAAAGTCCAGTTGTCGAGGACTCACTCAAACCGGCTCAAGCCTCGGTAGTCACCCTTAATACTTCCTCCAAGGTAGTAATGCCTTGCAAAGCCTTGCCCACACCATCCTCGTACATGGTTTGCATGCCTTCCTGTATCGCGGTTTGTTGAATGACGAACGCTTCTTCGTGTTTCATGATTTGCTTGCGGATGGTGTCTGTCATCGTCAGAAATTCGATGATTGCCAGCCGGCCTTTGTAGCCGATGCCGTTGCAGGTGGGACAGCCGACTGGCTTGTGTAAGAGGATTTCGCCCGTCGGTTGCCAGTGGCGCAGCTTCATTTCCTCTATCAGCGTTTCTGAGGCCGGATGGGCTTGTTTGCAATGCGGGCAGAGGCGGCGCACCAAGCGTTGGGCCAGGATGCCGTTGATGGTGGAGCTGAGCAGGTATTCTTCCAGGCCCATGTCTTGCAAGCGGGTTACGCCGGCCGCGGCATCGTTGGTGTGTAATGTCGAAAGCACCAAGTGACCGGTCAACGCGGATTGGACGGCGATTTTGGCGGTTTCCAGGTCGCGCATCTCGCCGATCATAATCACGTCTGGGTCTTGCCGAACGATGGAACGCAATGCCGAAGCGAAGGTTAAACCAATCTGCGGCTTGGCTTGAATCTGATTGATGCCTTCCAGTTGATACTCCACCGGATCTTCGACAGTGATGATCTTACGCTCGGAGGTGTTCAAGGTTTTTAATGCGGCATATAGCGATGTGGACTTACCGCTACCGGTCGGACCTGTGATCAGCAAAATACCATGCGGTTGCGCCAATACTTCCATGAACCGCTCGGCTTGATTGCCGACAAAACCCAGGGTTTCGAAATCCAGTACCGCGTTTTCTTTGTCTAGCAAACGGATTACTACGCTTTCGCCGTGCAGGGTAGGGATGGTCGACACCCGCAAATCCAGTTCCTTGCCGATCATTTGCAGTTTGATGCGACCGTCCTGTGGCAAGCGGCGCTCGGCGATGTTAAGCTTGGCCATGATTTTGATCCGCGACAACACGGCGGCGGTGGAGGCGACGGGCGGCGAATCGATGTCTTGCAGCACGCCGTCGATGCGTAGGCGCACTTTCAAGCTTTGTTCGAAGGGCTCGATATGCACGTCCGAGGCGCGGCTTTCCACGGCTTTTTGCAGGATGAAGTTGACCATCTTGATGATGGGCGCTTCGCTGGCGAGGTCTTTTAGGTGTTCCAGGTCTTCGCTGCCTTCTTCCTCGACATTGAGGTTGTCCATCAGCTTGTCCATTTGCGACTTGCCTTCGCCGTATTGCAATTCCAACGCGGCGTCGATTTCCGAGAGCTGGCCGATTTGCAGTTTAACGGGCTTGCCGATCGCCAGTTGCAATGCTTCGGTGACGTAGTCGTCTTCCGGGTCCATCACCGCGACTTGGACATGATCGTCCTCCGCTGCCAAACCCACCGCATGATATTGCTTTAAAAATCGTTGAGAGACGCTTTCCGGCAGCGGCGACTGCGGTGGATACTGGGTGGGCGTAACGCGGGCTATACCGCTGGCTTCGGCAAAGCTACCGGCGATATCGCTGTCCGAACATAACCCCAATTTGATTAATAATTGCGGCAGGGAATCGTCCAACGCCGATTTTTGCATACGGCGAACCTTGCCCAAATCGTTGTCGGTGACCTTGCCTTTGCTTTTTAACAAGCTCAAAAAGGCCGCGTATCTTTCGGATTTATCAGTGATTTCCAAGTCCATGTTTCCTGCCAGTCAACTTACGGAACCAGTCCGACATTGTAGCGATTTTCTAACCAGTCTGGCGGCGTTTTATTGCCAGGAGATGACAAGGGTATAGAGTATAGTAATGGCTCAATTTACAATTGCAGGATTCAGCATCGCGGTTTCTGCGTCGGAGAAGGTTTTGCGGAGTAAACTTGAGCTGGCTAAAACCATTTTGAGCGCTGCGGTTGCGATTAGCGGAAGCTTGAACTACTGATAACTGTGGAGGAAAGGGTGCGCGGATTTAAAACAATCTTGGGATTTTCCATCGCGTTGGTCGGGTGCGCTTGCAGCGCGGATTGGCCGCAACGCATTGGCTATCATGCTGTGCAGAGCGCCGGTCAATTGCAATGCCAAAAAGCCATGGCCAACGATTGTGAACAGCGGCAGAGTTACGATGCGTATCAGAACCAGCGGGAGCACATGCAATAGCCTTTTAGATACTATTCAACAATGACAATTCCGCCGGATGCGGCAACATGTAAAACGAGTTGTCTATAAAGGCATCCGGCTCTTTGCGGAAATGATGGCGGAGTAGAGTAAGCGGCACTATCAGCGGCAATAAGCCGATTCGGTAGTTTTCGATGGTTTCCACCAGTTCTTGTTTGTCGTCGCTGTCCAGTTTGTGCTTTAAATAGCCTTGAATGTGTTGCAGCACGTTGACATGATTGCCGCGCGTGGCAACGACTTTCAGACAGCTCATCAATGCTGAGAAGTAGGCGGCGCCAACCCTATCGATGTCGGCGTTGGTGACACCCGCGATGATACGGCCCAACTCGCGGGCTTGGTTTTGCTCGTGGCTCATGGCGATCAATTTATGTTGGCTATGGAAGGTGATCAAACCGTGCGCGCTCAAGCCCTGTTCGCAAAGATCTCGCCAACGCTGCATTACAAATACCCGTTGGATAAAGTTCTCGCGTAAGCCCGCGTCGCCCAGCCGGCCTTCTTCTTCGACGGGCAAGCTGGGGAAAGCGCTCTGTAGATAATCAGCAAAAATGCCGACACCTTGACGCGCGGGGATATCGTTTTTGTAAACTTTCACGCGAGTCATGCCGCAGCTCGGCGAGTCTTTTTTAAGAATGTAACCGCACATGCCACCCAGCCAGTCCTGTTGTCGGCGCGCAGCCTCCTGCAAGCTTTCGGTCACATCCAGGCTATGATCCTTCACGCCAACGCAGCGGATGCCGTCCGGCGTTTCCCGTAGTTGCACGCAGGGGCGAGGCACGCCCAATCCGGCCTCCACTTCGGGGCAGAAGGGCCTGAATTCAAAATACTGTCCCAGGGTGCGTTCAATGTAACTGTGATACTTATGGGCGCCGTCATAGCGTACTTCATGGCCTAATAGGCACGCGCTAATACCGACTGGAATCTTTTGCATGCTTAATCCTGCTTATTGCGGTGGATGTTGGTCAAAAATCAGTTTCTCGGTGGCAAAACCGAGTGCTTTTGCCTGCTGAATCAGCTCTTGCTTGATGTTAGTTTCCAGATTTGGGCTACGCGCCAAGATCCAAAGATAATCGCGATCCGGGCCGGCGATCATCGCATAACGGTAGCCGACTTTGTCGAGCGCGATGATGTTGTAAGCGCCGTAAAACGGCCCGAAGAAAGAGACTTTTAGGCGGCCAATGTCAGCAGTATCTATGAAGTAAGCTTTGCCCTCCGCTATTTTGCGTTGGCCTTGCTCGACCTCGTAGCCGCTATTTAACACCTTGACCCCGCCGTCATCACGCAAACTGTAGTCGGCGCTAATGTCGGTCAGGCCGCGCTCGAAGCTGTGGTCGAGACGAGCGATTTCGTACCAAGTACCGAGATAGCGGGGCAGTTCGAAGCCGTCTACCACCTTTAACCCTTCCGGGATACTGGTACATGAGCACAACAAACACAATAACACGATCCATAGATAACGCATGGTTTACTCCGGTGCAGCCATTGCAGTGGCTAGGGCTTTAAATTGGGCTTTGATCGACTGGCTTTGTAGCGCATGATCGACGCGGGGTGGCGGGTAATCGCCGGTTTGCGGATGCTTTTCCCATTTATGAATCACCTCCGCTGGATAACGCTGTAATTCCGGAATCCAGGCCTTAATGTATAGGCATTGCGGATCGAATTTTTTCTGTTGTAACCAGGGATTGAAAATGCGGAAATACGGCTGCGCATCGCATCCCGTCGATGCCGCCCATTGCCAGTTGCCGTTATTGACGCATGGGTCGTAATCCAACAAGCGTTGCGCAAAATAACGTTCGCCCCAGCGCCAAGACACATGCAAATCTTTGACTAAAAAAGAAGCCACTATCATCCGTAAACGATTGTGCATCCAACCGGTTTTATTTAATTCCCGCATGGCCGCGTCCACAATGGGGACACCGGTTTGACCGTTGGCCCAGGCCCAGAAATCATCTTGACCGTTGCGCCATTGCAAGCCGTCATAACGTTTATCGAAGGCGTGACCAAACACGTGCGGAAAATGAAAGCCGATATGGGTGAAAAAGTCGCGCCAATAGAGCTGGCGAAGCAAGGGGTGGTCTGGATCGAGTTCGGCTTGGATACTATAAAAAGCTTCTCGCACCGAACAGCAGCCGAATTTTAAATAGGCCGATAGTTGGCTGGTTGCGGCCATGGCTGGAAAGTCGCGGACATTGATGTAATTTCTGTGCTTGCCGATGATAGCTAATCTGTCCAATGCAGCCCGGCGTCCACCGGGTAGGGCATTGCTGTGGGTTCGCTTCAGCTCACTGAGTAACTCTGGCAGGTGGCCAGCGTAGTCTTTCTTGAACCATTTTCCTTTGGCAAGCGCTTGCGGCGCGGCGACGGGCTGCAGTCTGGCTTGCCGATAGAAAGGGGTGAATACTTGGTACGGCTTGCCATTGCCTTTGAGCGTCTGTTCGGGTTCGGTGAGTAACAGATCGGTTTGGCTGTGAAAATCCAGGTGCAGTTGTTCGCATCGTTGCCGAAGCGCATCGTCACGTTGTCGGCTGAACGGACTGTAGTCGCGATTTACAAAAACGGCTTGTATGCCAATGTCGGGTTTTAAGTTTGTGATCAGGGTTTCCGGCAGGCCGTTGAAAATATAAAGAAGGCCGCCTTGCTTTTGAAGCTGTTGTTGTAAGTCTGCCAGTGCCTCCAACATAAATTGTAGGCCTGGCGTGCTTTGATATGGATGGGTTTGGATCTGCCTTGGATCAAAAATAAAGCAAGCCAACACCTGGCTTGATTGGCGTAAGGCTGCGTTCAGGCCGCTATTGTCGTCCAGGCGTAAATCACGGCGAAAAATAAACAGCGCGGTTTTATAGGGTTTTTTGGCCATGTGTGGCTTAACAATCTCCCCAATGGATAATCATTTGCTGGCAGTTGAAGAAAATATTGGGGTAGTACTGATAAATTACCCAGCGTAATAGCAAATCAAAATACGCCGCTACCGTCAGCATACGGGCGACTGCGGCCAAGACTTTACTAGTTCCTTTATCAGAACACCGCCACACTGCACCCGTCCAGTAGATCAAGGGCATCAGCATGATGATATGAATGGTAACCCAACTGGCTACCGTGAAGTTGCCTTCGTTGATCCGGTAATCCGCGAAAAACAGGACTGCGTTATAGAGGATAAAAAACGGATAGAAAGCGTCTTTCAATCTTAGATAACCGAGCCAACTCCATTGTAGGTAAAAATACAAACTGGCCGGCGTGCGCTCTTCCCATTCCTCGGCAGGTGAGGGAGTGAGATAAAAAACCAGTACCCCTAGGGCGAGGGCTATCAACAGTGTTTCGTACCAGGTGACAAAAGAGGTAAAGGCAAATAGCAAGGAAAGACTGTCGATCAACATAAATGTGCCCTTTGTATACTAGGGTTTATCCAGAATATCGCGCAATGCGGTATCCAACTGAGAATATTTAAAAGTAAAGCCTTGCGCTATTAGTCGTTCCGGCACCACGCGTTGGCTACCCAATACCAATGCTGCCATCTCGCCCAGCAATAACTTGAGGGCCTTTTCCGGCAGCGGCAGCAGCATCGGTCGGTTTAGCGCGCTGGCCAAACTGCTGCTGAATTGCTGATTATTGACGGGGTTGGGTGCCGTCGCGTTGTAAGGGCCGCGCATTTCAGCATGCTCCAGCATCGCCTCGACAATAGCCAACCAGTCGTACAAATGTATCCAGGACATCCATTGTCTGCCATTCCCCATGCGTCCGCCCAAGCCAAAACGAAACGGCAATAACATGCGTTTCAGTATGCCACCATTATCACTCAGCACCAAGCCAGTGCGTATCAAGCAGACCCGGCTGCCGAATTTCTCCGCCTCAAGGGCTGCGGCTTCCCAATCGGCGCACAACTGTTGCGAAAAATCGGTGATGCTACCGCTTTGTTCGGTGAGGAACTTATCGCCTTGATCGCCGTAAACGCCGATAGCCGAGCCGCTAATGAATAATGGGGTAGGCTGCGCGGATGCTGCTATCCAGGCCACCAACTCCTCAGTCAGCTTGATGCGACTGTCCCGCAATAACTGTTTACGCGCCTCGTTCCAGCGTTGGTCGAAAATGCCGGCACCGGCCAAATTAATCACGGCTTTGAAACTGGCAGAATCCGGTAAATTGGCGACCGAGCTTATCGCTTCGACGCTGTCGCCGAACATAGCGACGACTTTTTCGGTGCTCCTGCTCAGCACAGTCACCGAATAGCCTTTTTGGATCAATAGCTTACTAAGGGCGCTGCCTAGGAAGCCGGTGCCGCCGCAAATTAAAATCGAGTTGGTGTTCATAGAATTTTACTCCGCAAACTAAAGGGCTAGTGCCGACGATAGATTTACTGTTTGGTGGATCAATCGGGTTCGGTATCGATGGCTATACGGCCTTTAGGAATCATCATTTGACTTAGCTGCTTGTTTTTAAACCACATTACAATTCGAAAACCCAGCAGCATCACGATAATCAGCAGGTAGAACAAAGGCTCTGCCAGGTTACCTTTAAGCTGCCAAAAATAATGGATCATTGCCGCGCCTGCGGCTGTGTAAATGAAACGATGAAGTTTTTTCCAGCTTTTTCCCATCAGCTTTTTGGACGCTTTGGAGGAAGTAATGCCTAATGAAAACACGATGATATAGGCAAGCAAGCCAAACCAAATATACGAGCTTTCGATAATATCAATACCGATTATTCGCCACGCAAAAACGTGGTCAACTGCCAAATAAGCCATTACATGCAGGCTGGCATAAAAAAAAGCATATAAACCGAATAATTGCCGATACTCGGACATGCCGCGCCATTTTGTAACAGTTTGTACGGGAGTAATGGCTAAGGTGATCCATAAAAATCGCAAAGCCCAATCGCCTAAGCGAATATGTAAGGCTTGCATTTGATTTGGACCTAGATTATCGAAGGCAATATCGAAAATGACCCAAAGTAGAGGTATCAAACAAGCCGCGACAGTAAAGGGCCGCAAATTACTAACTTGCATAATCATTAGAAAAAATGCCTTAAATCCATATCGCGATACATATGTGCGACTTGCGTGCCGTAGCCGTTAAATAATTCCGTCTGCCGGCGTGGCGTAAAAAAGCCACTACCCAAGGGCCGCTCGCTATTCTGACTCCAGCGCGGATGCGCGACGTCCGGATTGACGTTGGCATAAAAGCCGTATTCCTTGGGCGCAAACTTGTTCCAACTGCTAATCGGCGGTCTTTTCAATAGCTCTATTTTCACGACGGCCTTAATGCTTTTAAAGCCATATTTCCAGGGCACGACCAAACGCAAGGGCGCACCGTTTTGCTTAGGCAAAATGTCACCGTACATGCCTGTCGCCAGTATCGTCAGGGGATGCATGGCTTCGTCGATACGCAATCCTTCGACATAGGGCCATTCCAGCATCGCGTTTTTGCGTTGCTGGGGCATGTTGTCGGGTTGATGAACGGAACTCAGCTTGACGAACTTAGCGGTTGACAATGGTTTAGCAGTTTTCAATAAATCGCCAAGTGAGAAGCCCACCCAAGGCACCACCATGGACCAGGCTTCGACGCAACGAAAACGATAGATGTATTCTTGTAACGTGTGCTGGCTCAGAATATCTTCCAGATGATAGGTGCCAGGCTTTTCCACTTCGCCGCCGATTTCCAAAGACCAGGGATCTACACGCAGGCTTTGCGCCAGGGTGCTCGGGTCTTCTTTATTAAAGGCAAACTCGTAGTAGTTGTTGTAGCTCTTTACGTCATCCGCGGCTGTTACGGCCAACTCGGCGGCCGAAAACGAGCTTTTTGGCACTCCGTTCCATATCGGTTTTGAGTTGTCTGCCCAACTGTCTCGTATACCAGTGCCAGTAAGCATCATTGCAGCCATGGCTTTGATGATGGTACGTCGCTGCTGAAAAACCAAAGGATCTGTGATTTCACTGCCGGGGATATTTTTAACTGATTTTATTATCATGACTTAACTACCGGCACCTTTCTTAAAGAGGTCCATCACTTTCTCCCTTTTGGAATCCAGCCGAATAATTGGCGAATTTTTCGCTCGGTAATAAATGCTAGGGAAAACAGTTGAATAAAATTCTCAGCTTCAATCAGATCGAGTCCGATATTGGCGGGCACTAATTCCTTACGTGTACCGAACATTCTGTCCCATATGGCCAAGACTATCCCGTAATTGCTATCGTGCTCCGCGCGCAAAGTAGAATGATGAGTACGGTGCAGGGAGGGGGTGATAATAATTTTGGAAATGGCTGCCTCGTTTGGTACCCGAATATTACCGTGATGAAAAAATATGAAAAACAACTCAATAATTTCGATGGAAAGCACCAAGTAAGCGTCCACCCCGATAACCACCACAAACACGCACTTATAAATTATTTCCAGGAATAAATCGAAAACATGGAAGCGAAAACCAGTGGAGACGTTAAAGCATTTATCACTGTGGTGGATCTTATGAAATCGCCATAAATATTCGTATTTGTGGCTGGCGTAATGCCAAATAAAAATAGCGAAATCGAAAAAAGCGAAAGCCAATAGCCACTTAACCGGACCATTACTGAGACCACTCAACAATCCGAAACTGGCAAATTGCTGGGCAACCAGAAATAACGAGGACGCCCTAAGTGCGGTTAATATTAGGTTATTGACCAGAAATGCCGTCGTATTAGTGACGAAGGATTCTTTATAAGTTTTGGTGGAGAACTGGCGATAAGGTTTATTCTTTTCGATGATTAGCAACATCAAGAAGGCCAATATCGCCAAGCCAAATAAAGCTTGGTTAAAAAATAAGCCATCGTCACCACTGGCGTTTGCAGTTGTATTCATAGAGAGCCTCTACAATAGATATTTATTGCACGGTGAATCAGTTCCCTTGAATCGCATTTAACAGGCTTGTTAATTCTCTTATTTCATTATTGGCATTTACTTGTTGGGTTATATCGTATTGAACGCCGAGATAGTAAATGACACGGCTCTTTTTATCCAACAATGGGGTTATCTTCAAATGATTATGAAATAAAGTGCCATCTTTTTTGTAGTTTCTTAAAGTAACTTCAACCGCTTCGTGTGTTTTCATAGCTTCAGCTATCTTGAACCGGGCGTCTTGCTCTCTATCCTCACCTTGCAAAAAACGGCAGTTGCGACCAATTATTTCTTCTTGGCCATATCCGGTTAATTGTTCGAATGCTTTATTGGCATAAATAATAGGTGCATCTTCAAGATCTGGATCGGCAAGTGTTACGCCGTTTACGCATTCATCCAAAATAGCGGATAGTATTTGCGGAATAAGTCCGCTATCTTTTTCAACAATAAAAGCCATGGTTAAACTCCGGGTTTTATAATAATTATGAGTTTGTATATGCTAGTTGCATTCTACTGATATTAAATTCTTAATGTTTTCGACGGTGTTTTCCGCCCCGTCTTCAATGGCACAACGGATTAATTTCTCAAAAGGCCGCATAAACACTTCCAACTCCAAAAACTCAAAGCGAAAAGTCAGGCGGGTGGGTTGTCGATCTTCTTGAATGGGTTCAAACAGATAGCTGTGCTTGTAAGGTTGGGTAAGTCCTTGAAAAATAAGCTTAGACTGGGGCTGGTAAACGGTTATTTCAAAAACCGATTCTATTTCGCCGTTGTTGTCGTTACGAATTTGCTTCGCTTTGGCGCCGACGAATACTTCCTTGCCGTCGAGAGGTTCGAAATCGACTACTTCAACAGCCCATTTCGGATAGTTCTCAAAAAAATTTTCGCCAACATAGTGAAAGACATCGTCAACTCGTTTGTCGATGTCGATGCATGCCTCGCCGGCAATAGGCTTGTGTGAATCAAACGGTAATTTGATAAGCATTTGAACTTTCCCCCTGGCGGAGCTTTCCGCTCAGCGTAGTTATAATTTTTCTGGACAACATAAAGCGTAAAACACCGTTTGTACCTAAAAAGAATTAAATCTAGATCAGGCGGTATTGGCGTTTTATGTAGTTATTCAGTATACCCTGATGGTGTCTATCAACAGGTAACTTTGCTGCTAAACAGTCGATTGGACTGTATTTTAAAAATAAAAGACAAACTTGCTTTATGGTTTGTGCTAAGTAAAACCGATCTGAGGAAAGAGAGGTACTTAAGAGTCTAATGCTAACCTAATTAGTGCCTGAAACTTGTAAAACGCTAGTTTTCCGGCTGCCGCATTGCCGCGCAACCACCGTAAAGCAAGTGCGATAGCCCGGAATAAACAAACAACTGGCTATAGTTTTCGTCAATTTCAATTTGATTAATTGAGCAGTAAAACTCCAGCGAACCGATTAACAGCAGCAGAAATACCCCTAACGCGGCCAATGCTTCCGGGCTGTTACTCAGTTTGTAAAAACTGTAAGCCGCGATTTGTATTAAACATAAATAAAACATCATTAACCGCATATTATTCGCTAACGGGCCGTACAGATCGCTATTGTCTTCAAAAAAAAGCGTGTTGCCGAAAATGGTGGCTGCACCGCTGATTAATAAAAGGATTACCGCCACATTAAAATTAACCTGCAACACCAATTGCAGCAAATTCATGGTTTTTGTGGTAATGGATTGGGTATGCATATTACTACCTCTGAAAAAAAGATACCCTCCAAGAGTACTGCGTTTGGAGGGTACATAGAGGAGGACGTTTAGGACACCAGTAGTTGTCCTTGATCCAGTTGATCGCCGGCTTCGTCGTTTATAGATTCTTCAATCTCTTCAAACGATTTTGGCTCTTCTACTTCGGGTTCCGGCGGTGCAAGTTTTTTACCTTGTAACAATTCATCGATCTGAAATTTGTCGATGGTCTCCCAGTCCATTAAGGCTTGCGCCATGTTGTGTAGCACTTCAATGTGCTCTTTCAGAATGGTCTCTGCGCGGTTGTAATTAGAATCTATGACCGCTCTGACTTCTTCATCAATGGTTTGAGCCATTTTTTCGGACATCGGTTTGGATTGCGGACCCATATAGCCGCCCTCGCTATCACCGTAATCCATCGGACCAAGACGATCAGACAGGCCCCATTTGGTCACCATGTTTCTAGCCAATTGCGTAGCCCGCATGATGTCGTTGGAAGCGCCGGTGGTGACTTTGTTTTTTCCGTAAATTAAGGCCTCCGCTACCCGGCCACCAAACAAGCTGGCAATCTGGCTCTCCAATTTGTCTTTGGATGCGCTGTATTGATCGCGCTCCGGCAAAAACATCGTGATACCCAAAGCACCGCCGCGCGGCATGATGCTGACTTTGTAGACTGGATCATGTTCAGGCACGTTGCGACCGACGATGGCGTGTCCGGCTTCATGATAAGCAGTCATCAACAAATCTTCTTTGGTCATCACCATGGTGCGTTTTTCCACGCCCATGATCATTTTGTCGCGCGCTTTATCCAAATCATTCATTGTCACTATGCGCTTTTTATTGCGGGCAGCAAACAAAGCGCCTTCGTTGATCAAATTGGCTAACTCTGCTCCGGAAAAGCCGGGTGTGCCGCGGGCCAGATCGTTAATATTCACGTCTTCAGCAAGTGGGACTTTCGCGCCATGCACTTTCAGTATCTGTTCGCGGCCTTTGATATCCGGCAAACCTACCTGAACTTGCCTGTCGAAACGGCCTGGTCTTAACAAGGCTTTATCTAACACATCAGCCCGGTTGGTGGCGGCTATCACGATAATGCCTTCATTGCCGCTGAAGCCGTCCATTTCCACCAGCAATTGGTTCAGTGTTTGTTCGCGTTCGTCGTTGCCGCCACCGATACCGCTGCCGCCACGTTGTCGACCGACTGCATCGATCTCGTCGATAAATATGATGCAGGGTGCGCGTTTTTTGGCTTGTTCGAACATGTCTCTGACCCTTGAGGCACCCACACCGACGAACATTTCCACGAAATCCGAACCCGAGATGGAGAAGAAAGGTACGCCTGCTTCTCCGGCAATGGCTCTGGCTAACAAGGTTTTACCGGTACCGGGAGGGCCGACCATCAATACACCGCGCGGAATTTTCCCGCCTAGAGCTTCGTATTTGCCTGGTTCTCGCAGGAAATCGACCATTTCCACGACGTCTTCCTTGGCTTCTTCCACACCGGCCACGTCGGTGAAACGCACTTTGATCTGGTCTTCAGCCATTAATTTGGCGCGGCTTTTTCCAAAACCCATCTGGCCGTCGCGTCCACCCATCGCTGCCTGCTTGCGCATGAAATAGACTAGCACCATGATCAGCAACAAAGTGGGCGCCCAGGAGATGAGAATATTCATCAGGGTGGAGGGCTGTTGTGGCTTCTCAACTTTGATTTTCACGCCATATTCCAGCAACTCGTCGATCATGCGCGAGTCGTTGGGATTGTAGGTCGCGAAACGCGTGCCGTTTTGCCGATGCCCTTCGACGTTATTGCCGTCGATCACCACTTCCGTGACCACTTTATTACGCACATCTTCGATAAAGTCCGAATACGAAATTTCAAAATGCGGGTCGTATTCCGGCATGTTGCGGTTCATCACCGCCGACACCACCAAACCTGCCGCGAGGAGGATGGTGATAAAAATAAACATTTTTTTCATGATAGCTGTCTCCTAACTTACTTTTCGCTGGAGAAGTATTTGAAAAAATCGGAGTTCGGTTTTAACACCAAGGTATCCTGAGTTTTTTCAAACGACGTTTGGTATGCCTGCATACTGCGGTAGAACGCATAAAACTCAGGATTTTTACCGTAACTTTTTGCGTATATTTCCGCCGATTGCGCGTCGCCACGACCACGAATACTTTCAGCGTCGCGCTGGGCGTTTGCAACTATCACATGCTTTTGTTTATCAGCTTCCGCACTAATTTGCTCCGCACTTTCCGCACCCTGCGAACGGAACTCTCTGGCTACCCGCTCACGTTCTGCGCGCATCCGTTGATAAACCGAGCTACTTACTTCAGGCGGCAAGTCAATGCGTTTAACGCGGATATCGATCAGCTCTATGCCGAACTTTTCTGCGGTCGGAGCTAACTTGGCCAACAAGGTTTGTCTCAGTTCGTTGCGGTCTTCGGAGATCAACTGCTTGATAGTCCGCACACCAAACTCACTACGCATGGCGTCTTTCATAATTTGGTCTAGGCGCAGATTGGCTTGAAACTCGTCGCCGCCGACCGTGGTGTAAAAGAGACCCACATCACCGATTCGCCATTTAACGAATGAATCAACAATTACGTTCTTCTTCTCAGAGGTAAGAAAGCGCTCGGATTTGGCATCCAAGGTCAGCACACGCGCATCAAATGTGCTGACATTATTGATGATGGGGGTCTTGAAATGTAGCCCGGGAGTGTAGTCAGACGTGACCATCTCACCGAGACGAAACAGAATGGCTTTTTCGTTTTCCTTCACGTAAAAAACCGACATATAAGCCAGTACACACAGGGTTAAACCGGCCGGGATTAAAACTTGGGTGGTTTTGCTGCTCATTGTTTGCTCCTGCTAGGACGTAATTCGTTGCCGGTGGTTTTGCGAGCGCCGTTTTTATCGCTGTTGTGAGGTTCGGAGCTAAGTTCCGGTTCCGCATGGCTGGCTGCAGGCTGTGCATGTTGTGTAACGGTTTGCGGCAAAGGCATGTACATCATGGGGCTGGATTGGTCATCGTTCAGCATGATTTTATTAGTGCTGCTGTACAGTTTTTCCTTGGCTTCCAGGTACAAACGCTTACGAGTGATGGCCGGGCTTTTTTCGTATTCCACCAGCAGTTGGTCGAAACGTTCGGTTTCACCTTTGGCTTTGGCCACTTTCTCTGCTTCATAGGCTTCCGCTTCCTGAATAATCCGAGATGCGGCGCCGCGCGCTTTGGGGATCACTTCGTTACTGTAAGCTTCGGCTTCGTTGATCAAGCGTTGCTTGTCTTCTCTGGCACGAATCGCATCTTCAAATGCGCCTTGCACTTCTTCGGGCGGTTGAGCGTCCTGTAAGTTGACGCTGGCAATACTGATGCCGGCTTTGTAGCCATCCATTGCTTCTTGAATTTGTTCCTTTATTTCAGCGACGATTTGACTGCGGCCTTCGGTTAATACGAAGTCCATATTGTTGCGACCGATCACCGCGCGTTCCACACTTTCAGTTAATTGCTTCAGTGTGCTTTCGTTGTTTTTTACATTAAACAAATAATCGCGAGCGTTATTTATCTGATACTGCACAGCTAGGCGAACGGTAATAATGTTTTCGTCGCTGGTCAGCATTAAAGATTCTTGCGGAATAACAGCTGATTTATTGACCCTGCTGGAGTCTGTGTAGCCCACTTCAATGAAGCGTTGCTGTTCGACATTCACGTTGGCGACGCTTTCGATTGGGGCCGGAATGTGCCAATGCGGACCGGGCAATGTAGTCTCGGAATAGGCTCCGAAGCGGCTTACCACGCCTCGGTTACCTTGGTCCACGATGTACACACCGCTAGCTAGCCAAACGACTGTTAGCGTGCCGCCGACAGCCGCGGCAATGTTGGTTAAAGAAAACATACTCTTATGATCGTTAAAGAAGTCGCCCGCTTTGGTAGAGACTTGCTTCCATTGCTTGTCCACTTCCAACTTCCAGTCGGACTGCGGCGTTTGCTTACTGGTATTTTGTTTTTCTGATGACATAATCACTCCTCTTGTAGTGTTAGCCTGACCTGGGTCAATGGTTGTTATTGTTAGCCATCCTTGGGTTCGAGAAATAGCATAAGGTCAAAGCCAAATTGTTGTTTCAATTTTTTTAAAGCTTCATTTTGAATTTGCCTGACTCTCTCCCGAGTAACATGCAACTGATCCGCTACTGCCTGCAACGTCATTTCCGTGTGATCGCGCAGGCCGAAACGCATGGTTAAAATCGCCGCCTGTTTTTCAGGCAGAGAAGCAACTGCTTTGTCGACATATTGAGCCAGATCCTGATCAATTAGTTCATCGAGTGGCAGACTGAATTGATGCTGCTGCATTTTCGCCATCAATTCCAGATTATCGTCATCATCACCTATGGCCGCATCCAATGAATGGGTGGCTTGATAGTAACTGCTGATGGTTTTAATTTCTTGCTCGGATAAATCGCAAGCAAGTTTTAATTCGGCGATGCTCGGCCAGCGCTCATATTTAAGGTAACAACTGCGCATGGCCTCGAATACGGTTGCGGCTTTTTCAGCCAAAGCAACGGGTAAACGGACAATTTTTTCTTGTTTCACTATTAGGCGGGATATCGCCTGTCTAATCCAGTAAATAGCATAAGTGGAAAAACAAATGCCGCGATCTGGATCAAACCTATCAACAGCTTTAATCAACCCAACCAAACCCTCCTGCATCAAGTCTTCAAAGCTCAGATTACTGGTTTTGTATTTGTGCGCTACGAAAGCCACCAAGCCGGTATTGGCTGAGATCATTTGCTGACGTAAGGTTTTCAATTCGCGTTTGGCTTTGCTCAAGCGCTTTTTAAAGTCCGCACTGTCTTCGCTGTCTGCACTGAGTACACCGTCCGCTTGCGCTGCGCTGTCCATCAAAAATACCGGTAACAAGTGCAGGCTGTACAACAGACGATTCACTGAGCGGGCTACCAAGGACTGTTGTGCAAACTCGGATCCAGAAAGTTGTACAACATTGTCAGCTTGTACAACTTTCTCCTGTCCGTTATTCTCACCGTAAAACCCGGTATTGTTTTTCTTAGCCGCCTGGCTATTGACCATCAGTTGCAGCAGCCTTTTGAAATCCTCTGAGTTTTTAGCGACTATCAAATCCGAACAATCCACACCGGAATTTAGGTCGTGCAAAAATCTGTTGATTATCAAAGCGTTGGTTTGCTTATTTTCCAGCAACAACGCTAATAAGGTCTGCCTGGCCTGTTCGACTTGAACGGCAAGTGAGTTGGGTTGGGATTCTGTTACCGAATCCATCTCGCTATCGATTGGCAATGTGGCTAAGTTGGACATAATCAATTCGCTTGGTTATTTAAGTTGTTGGCAAATAACTTACTAGAATGTAGAATGTTTGTCAAAGTATTTTCTATACAAAAGTTGAACAATGTACTCAATTAAAGCGATCACCTCCTTAACCGGATTAACAGCGGAAACACTAAGAGCCTGGGAACGTCGCTACGCCTGCATCATGCCGGCGCGGAACGGTACTGGGCGGCGTTTCTATTCTCAACAGGATTTGGAAAAATTGACGCTATTGGTCAATCTAACCGGAAAAGGCCATCCTATAGGTAAGCTGGCTACCCTGGACAATCAGCAACTACAAGACTTCCAGAAACAAGTCAGTACCAACCTGACCACAGAACAGTCGCCACTGTTGGCGCAGATCATCGATTCGCTAAAACAATATCGAATCGAACGGTGTGAACAATTGCTCAAGAAGGCTCTGATCGCTGCAGAGCCATTGGACTACGCCAGAGACATTTTGTTGCCTGCCTTGCAGGCGGTGGGCGAACTTTGGCACGACGGAAAATTGAACATTGCGCAGGAACATATGTTTTCCGGCTGTATCAAGCGGATTGTGTTGAGTATGGTGAACAACTTGCACCACCACTCTAAAAACAACCCGGGCATGCTGTTTGCCACTCCGAGCGGCGACCCGCATGAGTTTGGAATTTTGGTAAGCTGCTTGATAGCCGCCAACCAGGGTTACAACTGTTACTATTTGGGTGCGGACCTGCCGGCCAAAGATATTATCGAGGCCAGTCAACACCTGAAGCCGGATGTGATTGTCATGGGAATGGTAAAGACACCGCCAGAGCAAGTAACTATCGACGAGTTGCAACTCATAATGGATTCGGTTGACGGCGTCACAACCAAACTTTGGTTAGGCGGGAGCGGGGCATATTTTTACTATACCCAATTGCAAAATGAATTAAGCAACTGCGAACTGATTACCGATATTGATCATTTCAATGCTAAAGCCCAGCAACAACAGTTGTCCGGCTGATCAATAACCCTGCTGTTATCTTCGCGATTGCACTGCGACTGCGTTTGACGGTAACGGTCAAACGAAAGCGCAGCCACTGGTTAATGTTTGATCGAAAAAGACAGCGTTTGACGAATCAAGACGTTCTGGCCTTTAGCGCCGTCTGGTTTCTTTAGGGAGCAATGCCGGTTGTTTCTTGATTTCGTTATTGATTTTTTGCGATTTATTCATGATGTCGGCTCCAGGGTGGGTGCTGATTTTTTCAGACAAACCATCCCAATAATGCCAGTATCTCAGTGCATAGCAACGACTCTAAACAAGCCGGCAGCAAACTAATACAGCTATGCGGTGCAACGACTTGCCCCGGTTTGGGTGTGTAGGGTTTTTTGGTCGGTAGCGCCTCCTAAGCGCAAAACGGTAATTAGACCTAGACACGCTTGATTTTGGTGCTTGCTAGTCTAGAAACCCAGTGAAAACAGAAGACCGGCGTCCGGCGGGCGCGAGAATGACAATTTCTTGGAAGTTCGCCATAATCGAGGAACGCGCGGTTTTTATCCTTAAATCTTTCCGGAGCTTTCGCCCTTTCAAGCTATGAACGAGATTACTTACGACATTGATAGTTTAGTGATCGCCGGCGTACTGCTGGGGTCCATGGCGGTCACAATTGAGGTGGGTTATCGCTTGGGTTTACGGATTAAGCCCAAGGTAGACGAGGATTTCAAAGCCCATGTGAATGCCACTTCCGGGTCTTTACTCGGTATTCTGGCATTGTTGCTGGGGTTCACGTTCTCGCTGGCCTTACAGCGTTATGACAGTCGCAGCGAGGCGGTCGTTGACGAAGCCAACGCCATTGGCACCGCCTACTTGCGCGCGCAGTTATTGCCGACAGGGGTGCGTGAAGAAGTAATGCGCTTGACGCGCGACTATTTGGATTTGCGGGTGAGGACCGGCTACGTCGATCTAACCCAGCATGGGCAGCGGGAAGCCCTAATCGCGGAGGCCGGACGTATGCAAACAAAACTTTGGGATTACGCCCGGCAAGCTAATGAACAGGCGCCGAGTCCGGTGACCACTGGTTTGTTTATACCTGCCTTGAATGAGCTGATAGACAACTTTGGGAAGCGCGATGCAGAAGTGAAACGCCATGTGCCCGAATTAGTGCTGGCCTTGTTGTATATCACCTTTGTAATTAGCGGCGCCTTAGTCGGCTATACCAACGGTTTAGCCGGGCATCGCACATCCTTCGTTACCTATGTGATGGTCTGGTTGATTGTGGTAATGGTGTTCATCATTCTGGATTTAGACCGGCCGTATCGCGGCATAATCCGGGTTAGTCAGCAGAGCATGATCGACTTGCAGACCACTATTCGCGACAGCGGAAGCCTAAGGTAGTGGGCATTTGCGCTTTTTAACCAGCGGAGAATTTCGCCATGTTGAACATTATCCTGATCTTCGTTGCTGTGGTCGCGCTGATTATTCTGGTTTTTGCCAGCAGACAGCCGGATACTTTTCAGGTTTCACGGTCCATCAGTATGGCCGCGCCGCCGGCAACGGTTTTTACCCAAATTAACGATTTGCAGAACTGGCAGGCTTGGTCGCCTTGGGCCAAGCTAGACCCCAATGCTAAACACAGCTTTTCAGGGCCGCAAGCCGGCGCCGGCGCCAACATGAGTTGGGCCGGCAACAACAAAGTAGGCGAGGGTAGTATGACCATAGTCGAGAGTCTCCCGCACGACTTGATCCGTTTAAAATTGGATTTTCTTAAACCCTTTAAAGCCAGCAACACCGCCGAGTTTAGCTTCAAATCCGCAGGGGAAAATACCATAGTGGTTTGGAGCATGTCCGGCAAAAATAACCCCATCGGTAAACTCATGAGCTTGATCATGAATTGCGACAAAGTGCTGGGCTGCCAGTTTGAACAGGGCTTATCGGCTATCAAACAGATAGTGGAAGAGGCCGGTTAGATTGGATCGAACTTGGCACTAAATAGAGGCCAATAAGGCCGCATCGGCGATAACGCGCTAATCTTCGGTTTCTGCCCACGAACCCTGCAAATAAAGTGCCTCAACCTTCTGCCTTGCCCAGGGCGTCTTGCGCAAAAACTTCAGACTTGAGGTAATACTGGGATCTTTGGCGAAGCAATTGATGTCTATGCGTTCGGCCAATTCCTCCCAGCCGTATTTTTCCACCAAACGGGTCAACAGTGTTTCCAGGGTGATGCCGTGCAGTGGATCTTGCCTGCCGGGTTTAGGCATCAGCCGCTTCCCCCGGGTTGGTCTCGGCCTTTTTCACACGAATGCGATTGCCGTCCATTTCCAGACCGTTCAGGGTTTTGATAGCGGCCTTGGCTTCGCCGGCTTTGGGCATTTCCACAAAGCCGAAGCCTTTCGAGCTGTTGGTATCTTTGTCCATCACCAGTGAACAGGATTGCACACTGCCGTGTTCCGCGAACATGTCCCGCAATTCGGTTTCGGTGGTGGTGCGAGGAAGATTGCGTATCAGTAGTTTCATGGATTGCCTTGTCTAGGTTTAGAGTTCGCAACTATACAACTTATCGGATTCGGCTTTTTTGCTAAATATCTGCTGTGCTGGGATCGATTTGGGTTTTGTTGGTTAAACGACAATCATTCGGCTAGCCAACCCGCAATGATACGCTCCGTTTTCACGTAAGCCTGACAATTAGCCGCGTGCCGCGGATTCATAAAGTGCTTGTTGCCGTGGTGCGATTATTGCTGCAATCTGGTTTTCCATCACCGGATAGATACTATGCGCTACGAACCTTACCAAGAAGAATATGATGCGGCTCAATCCATGACCGATGCAGATCTGTTGGAATATTTTATGTATCGCATCGTGGAAATGGACGAAGTTTGGGGCTTGAAAGAAAGCCGGCAATGGATTTTACGGATGGTAGACGGCCATGAAACCTTACCGGTTTGGCCTTACCGGCGCTACGCCGACGAGGCGGCGGTCGGCGAGTGGGAAAACATGATCGGCATCGCGGAGACGCTGGATTTTTTTATGTATCAAATCTTAAACAAACTAACGGCACAAGGCGTGTTGGTGGAAATTATGCCCAGAAAAGCCGCCGCCGGCTGCCTGATCAGCCCGCAACGGTTGTTTAGTTTTCTGGAAGGGATGCGCGAATCGCGCGACTTTGTGCTGGACGATTAGCGCTGTCGCTTGCAGCAAATCCATTTCGGCAACGTGCTATTGGCGTCGATTGAATAGTCACCCGCTAAAACCGCGTGGGTGCGCAGTCCAGCCCCGAGCTGTTTAAAATGTTAGAGTAAACCCCTAATAATCTGTCATTAGGGGTGTTATGCAATATTGGGATTTCTCCCACGCTAGATTTGCTGCGGCTTATCTGCTGCTCGTAAACCTGTTGCCCGGCGTAACGCAGGCCGACGTCTATCGGCTATCGATCTCGGAAAAATCAATCAATCTGATTGGCGAGACCCAACAAGCAGTGCTTGCCGACGCAGCCTTGCCGGCACCTACCCTACATTGGCGAGAAGGCGAGGACGTTACTCTGCATGTCAGCAATCAGCTTGCAGAGCAAACCTCGATACATTGGCACGGCATCATCCTGCCTTACCAAATGGACGGTGTGCCCGGCATCAGTTTTGATGGCATAGCACCCGGCCAGACCTTTACCTATCAATTCAAAGTCAAACAAAGCGGCACCTATTGGTATCACGGCCATTCCGGCATGCAAGAGCAGCAGGGTTTGTTCGGTGCGCTGATCATTGCCCCGCAACAAGAGCGGCTAACGGTAGATCGCGATTACGTGGTGATGCTATCCGATTGGCCGCGCGCCGACCCGATGCGTACCATGGCCCGTTTGAAAAAGCAAAGCGACTACTACAACTATCAGAAGCGCACGGTCGGCGATTTTTTCGACGATATTCAGCGTATCGGCTTTTGGGAAACCCTTAACGACCGGTTGGCTTGGGGCGAAATGCGCATGGTGCCCACCGATCTAGCCGATGTGACCGGCGCCAACTACCGTTTCTTAATCAACGGCCAAACGGCGGAAGCCAAACCGCTTTATCTATTTAAACCGGGCGAAACCGTGCGCTTGCGCTTTATCAACGCCTCGGCGATGACGCATTTTGATGTGCGTTTGCCGGGTCTGAAAATGACAGTGATTGCCGCCGACGGACAAACTGTAGAGCCGGTTGATGTGGCAGAATTTCGGATTGCGGTAGCCGAAACATACGATGTGTTGGTGCAGCCGCAAACCGATCAGGCTTACAGTATTTTTGCAGAAGCGATGGATCGTAGCGGTTATGCCAGTGCAACCCTTACGCCGCGAGCGGAATTACAAGCCCCGCTGCCGGCAATGCGGCCCATGACCTTATTGACTTTGGCCGACATGGGTGGCGAGCATGCCGGCCACGCCGCTCATCCAGCAGCAGTTCAGCCACTGGTCGGCGAGGAAGTTAGCCACGCGCACTCAGAGCATTCGACTGCGCCGGAACAGACGATGTCAGCGCATGCCCATCATCAGGCGATGGCTGCAGAGGCTATGCCTGACGTCCACGGCAACCATCAGGGACCTAAAACCCTCGGCGAAGACCCGACTCAGCCTTTGAGTTATAGCCAATTAGTCGCCACACAACCCAATCACTCGCTGGTGGGGTCGCCGGATCGGGAGATCAGACTGCGGTTAACCGGCAATATGCAACGCTATATTTGGTCGTTCGATGACACCAAATATGCTGACGCAGAACCGATAAGGGTCAATTTCGGCGAGCGGGTTCGCTTTACTTACATCAACGAAACCATGATGAATCATCCGATCCATATTCACGGCCTCTGGCAATATTTGGACAACGGTAACGGCATGTACAACCCGAAAAAACATGTGATCAACGTCAAGCCCGGCCAGACTGTGAGCGTGGATGTGCCAGCCGATGCGGAAGGCGAGTGGGCTTTTCATTGCCACTTGCTGTATCACATGGATACCGGCATGTTCCGTAAATTGATCGTGACCAAGGCGGAACATGAACATCCGTAAGACTTGGCTTTCTAAAATGCTCCGCAGATATGTCTGGGCCACCTTGCAGGCGCAGGGGGCTCGCGCGGGCAGTCGGCTGAATAGAAATTTAATGGTTACACCCACCCTGCTACTGGCCTTGCTTTGTTCCTGCGCCGCGGCACACGATGGCCCGATGATTTTCAATCATTTCCTAATAGATAGATTGGAATACGAGAGCAATCAAAACCTGCACATATTCAAATGGGACGTGCAAAACTGGACCGGCACCGACGAAAACAAGCTTTGGTTGAAGTCGGAAGGCGATTATTCCGCTGACCAGAACATCTTCGGTCGCGCCGATTTACAGGTCTTGTATAGCCGTAATATCGACCCGTATTGGGACTTTCAGATTGGGGCGAGACGCGCGATAGAACCAGAACGCACATTCGATGCGGTCATCGGCTTTCAAGGCTTGGCGCCCTTTTTTATCGAAGTGGACAGTGCAATGTTCATTAACGAAAAAGGCAATGTGCTAGGGCGTTTGACCTTGGGTTACGAACTGCTGTTGACCCAGCGTTTAATCCTGCAACCACGCCTAGAAATAAATGTCGCGGCTGAGGATATACAAAACCGCGGGGTAAAAGCCGGCATTACCGAATTTGAAACCGGTGTTCGCTTGCGTTACGAGATAGAACGCGAGTTTGCACCCTATTTGGGCATAGATTATGTTCAGGAAGAATCGCTGCGCGAACACCAACACAGCCTGCGCGGTGTAGTGGGTGTCCGGGTTTGGTATTGAGTCGGCCTGGCTCTGCCGAGAATCGGGAGATCAAATCCAACGTTTCAAGCCGACAAAGATGGGTAAAATATTGGGATTACGAGGAGACAAATTTTGAAACAATCTTTTTACGACTTAAATTATTCTGATTTAGAAGCGATTTTAAATCAGAATAATTTAAACCGCTCAGCTGCTGCGGTTCTGTTTAATTGGCATTATAAGAAAAAAGAAAAAGCGCAATGCAATGCTAACATTGCCAAATCCTCAGTGGCCTTTTTTGAACATAATTTCGACTTTTCTTTGCCTGAAATCGATACGGTTCATGAGTCAACAAAAGACAGAACCGTAAAATTTCTTTTTAAGCTTAGTGACAAGCATAAAGTCGAAACCGTCCTGATTCCGTTTAATAAAAAATACTCTATTTGCCTTTCATCGCAAGTGGGCTGTGCAATGAATTGTTCTTTTTGTTTTACCGGCGAACAGGGGCTTAAACGGAATTTAACGACCAGCGAAATCGTCGGCCAGTTTCTTCAAGCTTGGCATTGGTTGGCAACCAATCGGCCAGGTGAAGAGCGGATTTTGAATATCGTTTTTATGGGACAAGGCGAACCTTTACATAATTTTGATGCCGTTAAAAAAGCCTGTGAAATTTTTTTATCGCAACACGGCACTTCAATCGGTGTTCAAAAAATTACGATTTCAACGGCAGGTTATATTCCCGGACTTAAACGGTGGAGCCAGGAAGTTCCGGGCGTTAATCTGGCATTGTCGCTGCATTCGCCCTTTGCAGAAAAGAGGAATGCGCTTATTCCTATCAATAAAAAATATCCGCTGGAAGAGGTGTTGAAATATATTGACACTATACCTTTACATAAGAAGCAATTTGTTACTTATGAATATATTCTGATTAAAGACTTTAACGATTCGCCGGATGATGCGGAGAAATTAGGCGAGATACTCGCAGGCAAAAGCGCTTATATTAACCTAATTCCTTTTAATGAGTTCCCAGGCGCGCGTTACCAGCAACCTGATTTGGATAAAGTTGAACGCTTTAAAGCTGTTTTAGATACGTTTAGAATCCCGACGTTAATAAGAGGCGCGAAAGGCGATGATGTATTGGCAGCATGCGGTCAACTCAATTCTAAAAATGAAAGAGTTGTTGACTATTAGTGAGCAGATTACAAACAGTCGACCGTAGGTTTTAATCGTAAATACGGATGTAACCTGACGTTAATCGGTTAAATAGACTCTGAGTAGAGCTCAACTATTGCGTCAGGATAGCCACATCAACTTTGCCCGGACCAGCCATATACTTCGGTTTCAGAGCGCAGCGGTGCGTTCAAGTCCGACGCACGGTCTCATCGGAATCATTTTCTGCCCTGGCAATCAGGACCGTTTTATTGCCTATTTGACGATAGAGACTTCGATTTCTCTGGCGACATAGTCGTTGCCGATGTAGCTGCCAAATTGGCTCAAGGTGTTTATTTTAAAAATGGTGAGTGTTTTGTCGGCTTCGGTATAGGTCTGGCTGCTGCAGTTAATGCGCACCGAAAAGCCTTCAATATCGGTAAACACCATCGCGGTTTGCGGGGTCAGGTTAGCGCAATTGCCGCCGCTGGCGATCCGGGCAATCGACCATTCGACGCCGGCCCGCGCGGCTTGGTAAGCCCTGGCCCCTTGCAAAGCATCAATTGAAGTGCTGATTTGCTGGCCGCTGAGCCTTACCATGTAAGTACCCAGCAACCCTAACACCACGAGGATAAACGTGGCCATCACAATCGAGAAGCCGCGTTGTGCTTTCAAGGTGCATTATCCAAGTGGACTTGGCGAACCAAATGCAATGACTCTCCAGCACTGTCAGTCAAGGCGATGGTTAAGGTCACCATTCCCGAGTGCGACGCGGTCGTCGAGCTGTAGTCGAAGTCGCAGCTACTGACATTATTGGCTTGCAGTTGCCCGGTTACGCCAGTCGGTGGATCAGATTGGGTGGCGTCAATATTGTAGGCGCTGTAGCGTAATAGAGTCCCCGCAACCAGATCGCAACGATAGGTCAGCGGCGTATCGACGATAAAAAACCGTTGTTCAGGCGATTGCAGCGGAAATTGCTTGGCAGCGCTTAAAATGAGTTGGTTAGTTGTGGAGCTACTGTCTAGGGTGGCGCGATTACTGCCGGCGTATGCATCGCTGGTGCCGCTACCCAGGTTGTAGATAACCAATTCACCGCTCGGCGGATTTTCCAAGTTGCCAATCACATCGAAGCGGTTATCGCTAGTCGTAAAGTCCAGAATATCGCCGCTACCGTCTGCGGCTAATTTGGCTCGATAGCGTCCCCCCTCGCTAATATGCAGCAGTTCCAGGGTCGTGCCGCCGCCGGTTACCCGGATGCTGTTGGGCAGAGCGCGGCGAATGTCGCGTTGCATCAGGCGAAGTGCTGATTCAGCGTTATCCACTAACGTGGTGCGGCGTTCCAAATCGATGTAGCTTTTCACCGGCAGGGTAATAATATCGGTCGTTATTGTGGCCAGAATGCCGACAATCACCAGCACGGTAATGAGCTCGATTAAGGTAAAGCCTTGATTAGCGTGGTGCATTTCAGTAATCGGCTCGATAACCCACCAAGCGTAAATTGCTTACACCTGGGCCATTGACGGTGACGCTGATTTGTTTGGCATTCACCCCATCGGTTAACGCAGTGGCAGCCGATACCGCGACCGTGACGTTATATTGCGTCAAACCTGCAACCGCATAGCCGGCTTGGTCGTGCACGCCCATGTCGCTTAGGCCGTTATAGTCGTCGACATCGTCGTAATCGGCTCTAGCGCCGCTACTCCCCCCGCTGTAGGCTTGCAGTAAAATTTCTTCCAGATAAGATTCGGCTATCGCGATCGCTTGATGCTGCACCAGTGGATCAGCGCTGTGGCTAACCGTTACATTAATCACCGATAACACCCCAATTAGCGCGACGCTGATGATCACCATCGATAGAATCAATTCGATCAGCGTCACACCTGTTTGCCCTCTTTCGGGAAGTGCGATGCTTGGTTTACGACGAGCTGTCATAAACGAAGCCGGTGTCTGCTACGACGCTGATTTGTCTGCCGTTACTACCGACATTGATATGCTGATCGGCGGAGGCATTGCCTTTGGCGCTGAAGTAAAAGGTGGTGTTTGTCAAAGCGATGCCGGCCTGACTGCCTTGATAACTGGATTCCCCAGAGCCAGGTCTAGCCACCGCCAGGTCGAAGTCGGTGTCGGCGGTGGAACCGCACTTGCTGCGATCCGTTGCGGATGGACGGCTCAACTCAAATTGATTGGTGCTGATTTGCACTTGAACATTACAACCGGTTTTTACCGCTAGCTTCTGGGCGTAACGAATGGCATTGATCGTATCGTCGAAAAATACTTTTTCTTGATACAAGGAGAGATTGAAAAATTTGGGCAGCGTTGTCGCGGAGAGTATACCCAGGGTGACTATCACCATAACCAACTCAATTAAGGTAAAGCCTTGGTAATAGTCCGAGCCGAATTTGCATTCGCCAACACTCATTCGGTGCCTGGGAACAGATTAAAGCCGCCGGTTCCAGGGGCAGAACTGCTTAACAACCGGTCACTACGATGGCGACGTCTCCAGTGGTGCCGCTGTAAGTGGCTTGGCAAGTCGAACTGCCGCCAGCGTCAGGTCGAAAGGTAACTGCGGTCGCTGTGGTGTAGTCCGCCGTAAAACCGGAAATGCTCTCCATCGCGGCGCCGATGCCTGCAGCAGCGCCTGTGGGTATACCGGTCCCCGCCGCGACGGCGACACCGTTGACCGTAGTAGCGGTTGTACTTCCCGCCGCTAGATACGCCGCTTTGGTGATGGAGACTGCTGACCTGAGCGCCCCGGCCATACCGTTAACGCTGGCTTCTCTGGCATCCGATCCAAGATTCGCAAATTTTGGTAATGCGGTTGCCGCCAAAATGCCTAGAATTACGATGACCATGATCAGTTCAATCAATGTGAAGCCTTGCTGTTGTTTGGGAGTCATTTTTTGGTTCCTGGCAAAATAAAAGGGGTCAGTAGCGATTTAAAGTGAGGTGAAGTTGGAATAGTGCGACTAGTCTATACTGCGCACTCAGCTTAGTAAATTTTCAGCAACTTGCCACTTATTTACCTCGTATTTGGAAACAATCTCCCTAATTAGTCACCATGAGCATACGAAAATTTATATTTTGCGATATCTGCAATCCGCAGGGCTTAAGGTCCATCGAGTTCCGCCGTGCGCCGCGATTTGAAGATCGCACAGGGAGGCGGATTAGCGATGGCAGGGCCTGGTTCGAGGGTGAGTTTGGCTTGGCGGTTACTCAGGCTGGTTGGAGCCAGACCGCGGACGGGCTGCACGTGTGTCCGGGGTGTCTCCAATCCCATCCCGAGTTGGGTGAAGGTAATCGCCAGTAACTCATCTAAGTCGGGCTCCGTATGCCTATCCTAACAGCTCAAACGCAGGCAAGTATCGTCCTTCAGGCGGTTGCTTTCATCGGCTTGTTGCTTTTCAGCTGGCCCGTGGCTCAGGCCGCAGGCTATACCTTTCCCGGCACATTGCCACCTGGTTGCAGCGGGAGTGCTGGGGTGTATTCCTGTAAGTCTGGATCCTTAGACTATGGGGATACGATCTCTGTCGCTTCTCCTAAGCCGGCTACCATCACTATTGATGGCGACTTCACTACCAACACAAGCAGAATTAACACTAGTGGGGTAGCAACCGATCTCAATTTGGTGGTAACCGGGACCTTGTACGCCGATTATTTGGCCGAGATTAATGCGAATGTCACAGCGGGATGGGTATGGGATGTCCAGGGTTTTGTCACGTTTGGTGGTTCCATTACGACAACAAGCGGTTATGTCGATCTTTGGTACAGAACCCAAGTGGCAGGTTCTATAACCAGCACGAGCGGCTACATTAGCCTCGGAGATGAGCAAGATATTGGTGGGAGTATTATCAGCAAGAGCGGTCCCGTGACTCTCCGCTATCTCAGCCGTGTGCGAGGCAGTGTCACTACGTCCGGCGTGGTGACGTTACTCGATAAGTCCCGTGTGGACGGAAACGTCAACGGAAGTTCTGGGAATGTGGATATTGGTTACGCCGGGCTGGTCAACGGCTCCGTGACGACGAGTTCCGGCACGATTTCCCTGGCTCAAGCGAGTGAGGTGAAGGCTTGTGTCAAATCCACCGATTCGGCGGTGATTACTCTGAATTACCAGTCAAAAGCCAACAGTGTTTGTTGCGGCGCTAGCTGCGGCACGAGCTGCGTAAAAAACGGCTCGACCTATGCCATGCCGCCCAAATGTGCGGTTACCTCGACATCGCCGACACCATTGGCCGACTATCGCATGGATGAATCGTCATGGAGCGGTACCGCCAACGAAGTGAGCGATAGCCTAGGCAGTTATCACGGTGTGGCGGCTACACTCACAGGCACGAGACCGACCACGGCAGCTAAGGTGCCGGCGATTGCAGGTAACCCTGGAACCTGTGGCTACGGCGTATTCAATCGCACCGATAAAAACTATGTGGCTTTACCTTCCGGTTTTCCCAATCTCGGTGCCACGGGAAATGCTTTTACTATCTCCGCCTGGATCAAAACTACTGATAACAGGCTCTCTGGCCAACGTATTTTTATTGACGATGAAAACAATAGCGGCGGTTTCGGATTTAGCTTAGCAGACGGTGGAACGGGAAAAGTGCGTTTCTTTTCCAGGGGCACACCGTCAGCGCTGATACTGGATACGGCAAACGTGATAGCCAACAACACTTGGTATTTCGTCGCGGCAGTGGCGGATGTGCCTAATAAAAGCAAAAGAATTTTCGTTTTCAATGCAGCCGGCACCCTACTCGCCAACGTTAGCATGACTTGGACCGAAGCCAGTTTCGGTTCGGATAGCGGTATCGCCTCAATTGGCGGGGAAACCAATACGGCCAACGAGAATAACAGTGGCTTTGGTTTTGCCGGTAATATCGACGAGCTGCGGATTTATGAAGGCGCGTTATCCCAAACCGACATTAAAACATTGATGTCGCGAACCCGAACTTGCACGATTGTTTCGCCGGTAGTGCTGAATCCGGTGGATTTCAACTGCGTCGAGACCGGTCAGTCGGTGTTGAGCGGGCATCTTTACGGCAAACTGTCGGGTACGCCGTTTACCTTCGACGTGGTCGCCCTCAAGGACGCCAACAATGATGGGATTGCGGAGGGGGCACTTACGACGTATGCGTCCGATGTAAACCGCAACGTCAGCGTAGAGCTTGTTGATGGTGCGGGAAGCATGGCGTGTAGTGCAAGGGCGGCCTTGAGTCCGGCTGTCGGTCAAACTTTAAGCTTTGCTAAGGCATCGCAACCCACTGAGCAGGGCCGGAAAAGCAGTGGCAGCTTTACGGTGTCCAAAGCTTATCCAAATTTGCGCTGCCGCGTAACGGATTCCACCAATGCTGCCAAAGTAATAGGCTGTTCGGCAGATAGTTTCTCGGTAAGGCCAACCAGCTTTACCGTTGCTGCAAGCGTCAATAACAGTTCGCCGGTTAAAGCCGGTGCCAGTTTTTCTATGACCGCTACCAGCGGCGTGCCGGGTTACAACGGTTCGCCAAAGCTCGACACAAGTAAATTGAATGCGCATAGTGGCGCGATTCGCAGTGGCGTTTTGACCGGGACTTTCGATTACGCGGATGCTGCGACAGGCACGGCCAGCGGCAATGATTTTATCTATTCGGAGGTGGGCTATTTTAGTTTATCGGCGCAAGGCGTTTACGACGACAACTTTACCGAAGTGGACGCTCTTGACAACGACTGTACTAACGACTTTGCCAATGCAGCGGTTAGCGGCAAATTTGGCTGTAAATTTGGCAATACCGCGGCTACCGGCAACTTAGGGCGTTTTATTCCGGATCATTTCGATGTGATATTGAACAGCCCTATTTTCGTGCCAGCCTGTTCCAGTTTTAGCTATGTCGGCCAGCCGATTAAATTCGGCACTAATCCCATCGCTACCGTTGTCGCAAAAAACGCGGCTGGCGAGACAACCCAGAACTATACCGGGAGTTACTGGAAAATCAGTCCCAGTCACGCTAAATACGGCATAACTCCGAGCTACAGCGAAGCCGGCAATGCCGTGACAGTTTTAAACAGCAGTGCGCCGGTAGCGGTCGATAACGGCAAGGGTACTGGCACCCTGACCTTTGCCGATACTACCAGCAATATTCTCGGCATCACGCGCGCTAACCCGTTGGCGCCGTTCAACGCTGAGATCGCGATGAGTTTTAACTTACAAGATGCCGATGGTGTGCAAGTGGCTAATGTCAACGGGATAGCGGGGAGCAATCCGGTGACATTTGGGGCGGCTAGTGCCGGGAACGGCATAGGCTTCACCGGCGGCAACAAAAGCCAGCGCTGGGGCCGCTTGAATGTGACTAGTGCGCATGGTTCGGAGTTAGCGGCATTGCCAATGCCCTTATTCAGCGAATATTTCAACGGCAGCGCCTTCATCAACAATACCGCCGACACCTGCACCAGTGTCAATTTGACGAGTCAGTTGAAGCTAAGCAACTCGGCAACAGGCAGCGGAGCCTTGAAAGCCGGGGATTTTCCGATGACTATCCTGCCGTCAGGCACTTCGAGGGCTAGTGTAGCGCATGCGCCTTTTCTCGGCGGTGTCGGCGGGCTGAGTTTTAGTGCGCCAGGTGCGGGCAATACCGGCGACATCGATGTCACTGCAGATTTAAGCAGTTTGCCATGGCTTTTATTCGATTGGGACCACGACGGGGCCAACGACGATTCGCCGTCGGCCAAGGCCACTTTCGGTATCTATAAAGGTAACAGTCAGCAGATTTATCTGCGTGAAGTCTACTAGCGGTGCATGTTGGTAGACAAATCCCACATCGGTAAAAAGATGCCGAGCGCCAGTACCAGGACCATGATGCCGATGATCACGATTAATATCGGCTCGATTACGCTGGATAGAACTTTGAGTTCCGCATCGATTTCGCCCTCGTAAAAGTCCGCCACTTCGTGCAACATTTCGGCAATGTTGCCGGATTCTTCGCCAACCATAATCATTTGAATCACCAGGGGCGGAAACAAGCCGATGCTTTTCGCCATACGGCTGATACTGTCGCCTTTTTCGATCCCGATCCGCATCTTATGCAACTTGGCACCGATGTATTCGTTGCCGACGGCTTTGGAAACAATCGCAATCCCCTGGATTAGCGGCACGCCGGCAGTTAATATCATGGCAAAAGCGCGGGAAAATCGCTCCATCGTCGCCCGTTCCACGATGCTGCCGACCGCCGGAATTTTTAGCAAGAGCCAGTGCCACTGCTTCAGGCCTTCCGGGTTTTCCAGGTATTTGGCAAATAACAAGGCGGCTACGATCAGAGCCGCCAAAAGGTGCGGCCAGAAATTAACCGTGAATTCCGAGATTCCCATCAGCAGGCGGGTTTGCCAGGGTAATTGTGCGCCCATTTTGTCGAACATGCCCTTAAAGGCCGGAATGACATAAATATTGACAATCACCATGGCGATGCTGATGGCTGCGATGACCATGATGGGGTAACGTAGAGCAGTTTTGATACGGCTTTCGGTATCCTTTTCCCGCTCCAGATAGTGGCTAATTTGCAGAAAAGCTTGCTCCAGGCTACCGGTGGTTTCGCCGACATTGATGATGCTGAGCAGTAGTATCGGGAAAATTCGGTCGTATTGCGCCATGGCTTGTGACAACGGTTGACCGGCTTCCAACTTGCGGGTAATGCCGACCAGCGCCTGTTTCAAAGCAATATTGCGGCTGGATTCGGCGAGGCTGCTGATCGCGCGGGACAGGGGCACGCCGGCTTTGGTCAGGCTATACATTTGCCGGCTGAACAGTATCAAGTCGTTGATATTTAGCGCACTTAAGGCGCGCCACTGAGCGAACTGTCCCAGCAAGTCGGTGCTGTCGGCTAGCGGGTCGATGGCAATCGGAATCAAACCCCGGCTGTTGAGGGTTTGCGCGGCGGTATGCGCGGATTCCGCATCCAGTTTGCCCTGAATTAACTGGCCCTGAGAATTGCGAGCCTTATAGGCAAAATTCGCCATCTCAAGTTTCCGAGATACGCATGGTTTCGTGTAATGTGGTGATACCTTGTTTGACCAGTTCCAAGGCTTGTTCCGTAAATGATTTAAAGCCTGGCGTGGCGCGCGCGGCTGAGATAAAACCTGCGGAATCGCTGCGCCGCAACGCATCCAGGGTGTGGTGCCCCATCTCTAACAACTCGTAAACGCCCACGCGACCGCGATAACCCACCTGATTGCAGTGCTGGCAGCCTGCGCCTTTCTTGAATACAAAGTCGCCGGCTTTTAGATCAAAAGACTTTTCCAACCAAATGCTTTCGCTTTCCTCGATATCCACAGTTTGCGCGCAGCGATCACAAATTTTGCGGACTAGTCGTTGGGCGACGATGACTTTTAAGGCACTCGCTAAAATATAGCCTTCGATACCCATATCGAGTAAGCGCGTGGCTGTTTCAACCGCGCCGTTGGTGTGTAGCGTTGAGAACACCAAATGACCGGTAATTGAGGCTCGTACCGCGATTTCGGCAGTTTCTCGGTCGCGAATCTCACCCACTAGGATCACATCCGGGTCCTGGCGCAGGGCCGAACGCAGCACACTGGCAAAACTGAGGCCGATTTTGTCGTTGATTTGCGCTTGATTGATGCGCGGCAGGCTGTATTCCACCGGATCTTCGGCGGTAATAATTTTAGTCTGTGGGTGATTGACCGAAGACAGTGCTGCGTATAGCGTGGTGGTTTTACCGCTGCCAGTCGGTCCCGTCACTAGAATCAGGCCATGCGGGTTGCCGATGTGGGCCTTGAAACGACTCAGTAATGCCGTCGGCATGCCGAGCTGCTCTAAGTCCAGCAAGCCCTTGGATTGGTCGAGAATTCGCATGACTACCGATTCGCCGCTCTGAATCGGCAGCGTCGACAGCCTGACATCCAACGCCTTGTTTTTGACCCGGATACTGAAACGACCGTCTTGCGGCAGACGCTTTTCGGAAATGTTTAAACCGCACATCAGCTTCAAACGCACCATTAAGGCTGGGGCGATATTGATGTTGTCCAGGACATGCTCGTTCAGTACGCCGTCCACGCGCTGCCGGATGCGTAACACATGGTCGTCCGGCTCGATGTGAATGTCCGATGCATTGGTTTGCACCGCATCTTCGAAAATCGATTGCAGTAGTTTTACTACGGGTGCATCGCTGACTTCGGTGCTGGAGAGTAAGACGTTCAGGTCGAATTGGTTTTCCGCTAGTTCATCGCTGAGCTGGTCGGCCAGATTGCTGATTTCTTCGGTGCGCCGGTAGGCTTGGTCGATGGCGGTGAGCAAATCTGATTCGCGCACCACCGCTTGGCGGATACGCTTTTTCAACACCCGACTCAGTTCGTCCAGCCCCATCAAATCAGTCGGGTCGGCCATGGCCAGCAACACATCGTTGGCGTTGCTTTCTAAGAGCATAACCCGAAAGCGGCGGGCCAAATTTTCCGGCAGTTCCTTACCGATTTCCGGCTTGCGTTTGTATTGGGAAATATCCAGAAAAGGGATTTGCAATTGCCGCGACAGGAAACTGAGTAAATCTGTTTCCGAAATATAATTCAGATCGACCAAGGTGCGGCCCAATTTGCGGCCCGTTTTCTTTTGTTCCGTTAGCGCCGTCATCAACTGCTCGTGGCTGATGATGCGGTGCTGCACCAGCAGGTCGCCGATGCGGATTTTCTTTTGCGGATATTCCATGAGTTGGGGATTAATTTAGAGCGCCGAGACGTTGTTTAATATAGTCGACAATGTCTGCGTTCAAGGTGTTTTTGTCCAATGCCTGTTGGTAGGCCTGCGCAGCCGCTTGCGTTTGGCTTAATTTGTCCCGGCAAATGGCCAAGCCTAACCAGTGTTCGGCTTTCTCCGCTTGGAACTGGGTCAGGCGTTGGTAAATCCGTTCGGCTTGTGGGAAACGTTGCTGTTGTTGATAGCCTGCAGCGAGCAGAGACAGGTATGCCACATCGTCAACTGCGTCGGCATCGACTTGTTCCAATGTGTTTGTCGCTGCCGCAAAGTTTTTTTGCTGAACGTACAAATGCGCCTGGGTTTTAACAAACAAGAGGTTATCGGGGAAGAATTGCAGGCTTTCTTGGACCAAATCCGTTAATTCTTCAGCGCCAGCCTGGGTTTTTAACAGGGTTTGCAGGAGCAAGGTGCGCGCGCCCAAATGCTTCGGATTGAGCTGCAAGGCATGGCGTAATAGAGCTTCGACGGCCGATGCCGACTTGCCGGTTTTAGCGCGTCGGTATAATGCATCGGCTTGTTGGGCAGGCGTTTGCACTTTCACGGGCGTAGCCGCCGGCTCGAGGCTTGGCGGAATTGCTGCGCTAACGGGCGACGAGGAAGGCATTTCGGGCTCAAGCGCTGCGCTCGCTTGGCTAACTTGCTCGCTTGTGCTGGCTGGCGGTTGGGCGAGGCTGGTATTTGCCATAGGCACCTCGGGCACGGCCACTTTTGCCGGCTCTGTCGGCGGTGCTTGCGTCGGCGTCGGCGCCGATAGTTGCGGCGGTGCGGCTGGCAGTGCCGGCTGTTCCGTTTGGGGCGAGTAAGTTTGCCGCCAGACGTAATGCAGGGGCAGTGTCAATGCAAAGGCGATTAACCAGTACCAACGGCGCTTTTCCTTGGTGGCTAGGGCAGGCCGCAGCGCCAATTTGGGGGCGGAGTTTGTATTTGGGGTGTTCCGCTGTTCCAAATCCCGCAACATTTGATTAATCAGGCTCATAAGACTAAGTATGGCGAATAATAAACAAACAGCGAACAACTCAGTAGCAATAGCCAGAGGAATACACGTCTAAAGCCCCATGGCAGTTTTCTGTCGCGGGTGTCGTCCGTATCCTGCGCGGCCAGTTGCAAGTGTCGCCAGCCTATTTTGCTTTGGCCTTTGCCGTAGGCGGCCAATAAGGCTTTGTGCGTCAAAATGTTGATCAAGCGCGGTATGCCTTGGGTATAAAACTGCAGCGCGTGGACGCTTAAAGGCGCTAACAAATCGGTATGGCTGTTGCCGGCAATTCGCAGCCGATGATCGACATATTCGCGAATTTGCTGCTTATTCAGCGGCTGCAAGCTGTAGCTGAAACTGATGCGCTGGCGTAGTTGCCGGATAGTTTTGTTTTGCAGCAGCTCATCCAGCTCGGGTTGACCGAATAGGACAATTTGCAGCAATTTTTGTTTCTCGGTTTCCAGATTAGTTAGCAGTCGCAGGCTTTCCAATGTTTCCAGCGGCATGGCCTGCGCTTCGTCGATAATTAATACCACTTTATTGCCTAGCTTGGCGGCCGTTAGCAGATAGTCGTTGATTTGAGTCAAGGTGCGACTTTGCAGTGCGTTATTGGCGTAGCGGATACCGAGTTCTTCCGCGACGGCCAGATGCAAGCCGGCAGCGCTCAAATGCGGATTCGGCAGATAAGCCGTGATAAACGGTGCCGGCAGTTCGTTCAGTAGCATCCTGCATAGCAAGGTCTTGCCGGTACCGACCGGTCCGGTAATTTTGATAAAACCCTCGCCGCTTTGCAACGCAATCATCAGGACATTCAACGCTTCGCGATGGGTAGGCAGATCGCAGAAAAACTCGGTATCCGGTGTCAGGTTGAAAGGCAGTTGGTTTAAGCCGAAATGTTGTAGATACATTGTCAGATCGGTCGAATGAATTTGTCCTTAAAAGAGTTCATTTCCACAACTGTTTGCGTTCAAGTTGTTGCATGCGTTCTCGGCTATCCTCTATGGGCGCGTTCCAGTCTTGGCCGTTGCTGATAATGGTCGGCTTTAACAGGATCACCAGTTCCGATTTTAGGCCGGTGCCTTGGTTTTCACGGAATGCGTTACCTAAATACGGGATACGCGACAGTAACGAAACCCCTTGTTTGTTTTCTTCGCGGTTTTCCTGCATCAAACCGCCGATCACGATGATTTGGCCGTTTTCGGCATGGACGATACTGTCCGATTCCCGCACGGTATTTCTAGCCATGGGCAGACTGTTGTCGTCGCCGTTGATGGAAAACTTTTTGTCGTCTTGTCTGCCCCGGGTGATGGAAGGATGAATATGCAAGGTAATGTTGTTGTTATCGCTGATCTGCGGCGTTACATCCAGCGCGATACCGGAAAAAAATGGCGTCCAGGTAATGTCTTGCGTCACAGTATTGGTGGCAGCAGATAAGCTGTTATTCGAGGCGATGTCGGTAATGAAGTATTCGTCCTCGCCGACCTTGATCACGGCTTTTTGATTATTTAAGGTGGAGATGCGCGGACTGGACAGAATATTGGTTTTACCTTGGCCTTCCATGAGTTCGATAAAGGCGTAGAAATCGCCGGAGCGGATCCCAAGGGTAAATACTTCGGTGGTGCCGGCGACTATGGAAGGTAGCGGGTTGCTGGCGGTCAGAAAAGCCCGGCTGCCTTCCCGCACGATATTGGCCCAGTTGACGCCGTCCTGATGTTTGTCGTCGAGGATAATTTCCAGGATTTTGGCTTCGATCACTACTTGCCGGCCTATCTGGCCTTGTGTGCTGGCAACTAGCTTTTCTACCTCGCGCATTTGGGTCGGATTGGCCCGCACCACCACGATGCCGGTTTGCTTGTTTATCACGACTTTAGACCCGGTTTTCGGGTTGATCAGTTCATTGCTTTCGGCGTTCCCCGCTGCTGGCGTATCGACTTGAACTATGGCTGAGAGCGACAATTGCAACTCTTCCCAAAAGTCGGTTTTGGATGAGGTAGTGATCCAACTACCGGAGGTGCTGTTGCTGTTACTGTTACTGTTACTGTTACCATTGGGATTATTGTTGCCCAGATTGCTGGTGTCGATATTTTGGTTATTGGCATTGTTTCGTCGCGAGTTGTTGCTGATTTGTCCTGACGACACTCGGGTGTTGGAACTGCCTTCGCGTAATAAATCGATGTGGTCGATTTTAAATATTTTGGTTTGCAGGGTGGCGGGATAGATGATGTAGCCAATATCGGTTTTGCTATAGTCGTAACCGTAGACTTTTTGCACGGCACTAAGGACTTGCGGGATGCTAACGTTTTTTAATTCCAAGGAAATCCGTCCGGTCACATCCGGATGGACCACCATGTTTTCCTGGCTATCCACCACCAGACTCATAAAAAATTCGCGGGCGTCGACCTCGTGTACCGACACATTGAAAGTCATCGGTCGCGCGGACCAGGAATCGCCGAGCAGGGTTTGATTGAAATCCGGGATTAAGGCGTCTGTCACCGCAGCGGGCGGAGTGGGTGAGGTCGGAGTGGTGGGGGATACGGGAGTCGGGAAGGTTTTATCCACGTTGGCGGTCTTGATAGCGGCGGTTTCGCTGCAAGCTGATACCAATAACGTTAAGCTGGCGGTAACAATTACAAAAGTATTGAGCATTGGGTTCATTTCACCGGTTTTTTAACGGAAGGGACCAAATAAAGTTTTTTGTTGACACCATTTTGTCTGATCAAGACGAAGCTGGGCTTGATTTGCACCACTCGACTGCCATCTGCCAAGGTTTGGCCGTTGCCAATAGTGACACCATTGATCGTAGCGCGTCTGCGTGCAGGCGAAATCCAAATGGCGGTCAGGCTGGGAAGCGACTCGGCGTTTGGCAAGGTTGTTGCCTGGTTCGTAGGCAGATTGCCGGGGAGCGTCGGGTCGCGCAATTCAGCCTGCGTGAGACTGGGCATGCTGAGCGCTGTAAAAACCAGTGCAAAATATTTAAACACCTAGTAAATCCTGTTCAAAACTCAGGGTATATACCTGAATTTGGGTTTCGGCCAGCGGATAGTCTTTCACTTGATAGGCAATGCTGTCCCAATGGATACGCCAAGGCAAGGTTTCCAGTGCTTTCAAGTAATTTAAAGTACTAAAGTAATCACCTTGCAAAGTGATCAACATTGCGTGCCGATAAACCCAGATCGGTTCATCGGCCTTATTGCCAAAACCACTGGCCGGTAAGGTTTCCAGTTTAATCAGTTTCAGATTGCCGTGTTGTTTCAGCAGATCGCGCAACGCGGAAGCCATTGATTGAGCAGGCACAAATTTCTTGCCGCCCTGGCTAAGCTGCGCTTTTAAGCTGCTCGCCGATTGCTGCAACTGGCTTAACTGCTGGCGCGCATCGCTATTCACATCTTTACGGCCTAGATTTTCAAGTTGCTTGGCAATTTGCAGTTGGGCCTCAAGTTGCTTTTGTACGGTGCTAATTTCAGTAATAACTGACTGCTGTTGTTTGCTAAGCGGCTGATAAAACACCGAATCCCAAACGCCCCACAAGGATAGGATGAGGGCCCCAGTCACCATTAGCTTCTCGCGGCGGCTAAGTCTGGCAAAACGTAGCTGAAACTGCTCAATGGTTGCCGACATGTCTGGCCTCCTTGTCATCCTTAAAGTTTGCGCTTACGCTAAATTCACTCAGTTCTGCGGCGGCGCTGGATTGCTGAATGGTCAGTTTTGCAAAATGCCGGGTTTTGAACGGTCCGGTGTTTTGTAGACGTTCTAGCAGCAAGGCAATTTGTTCCGGTTTATAGGTGCTGCCTTGTAAACGAATACTGTCGCTGGCGCTTTCTATGTTGATGCCGGTTATCCAGACATTGCTATCGGCTTGGGTCGCCAATGCCGACAGATACCTGGAAAATCCTTGGGTTTGATCGGAGTTATCGTCCGCCAAGAGTTCCAGCACGTGGGATAAACTTTGATATGCAGTTTGGGATTGCTGAATTTCCCGATTCAGTAAACCATCCACTTGTTGGTTGGGATATTGGGTTTGCAAGGTTTGTAAGTCGGCTTGTGCTTGCGCTAGTCTGGATTGCAATTGTTGCAGCTCCGTTTGACTATCATGCAAACTGCGATTGGCGACGACGCTGGCGATCAACAGATAGGCACTGACCCCGATCACCGCCAGCACGTAGGGGTTGCGAAAGATAGCATTGCCTTGCTTGCCGCCGTTTTGATAAAGATTGATTTGTTGGATCATTGGCCGCCTTCCAATGCTCTGCGCAAGCTGGCACCTATCACCGGTGCGCAACTGTTTTGGGTGGCGTCGCTCAATAAAATGTCGCTATCGACGATTGCGGACAAGTCCATGGCCCGAGCGGTGATCCCATGGCTCATGGTCAGGAAGTTAATGATGTTTTGCGTGTTGATTGGCGTCAGTACTACCGCCAAACTGGTGATCGGCGGAATGTCGAAAAAATTTTCGACATAATCGAAAGAACGCTGGATTTCCAGGGCTAGGCTGTCTTGCTCGAGAAAGTCAGTTTCTAGACCGCTACGAATGGTGTTGTCGGCAAGTTGTTGATACCCGCTGCCGATTTTTCGGGAGAGATACAGTTCGCCGTTTTTTTGAATAATCACTCGGCCATTGTCTTTTTCTAAGTGCAATAGGGCGATGCCTTGCTGATTTTCCGGGAGTAAGGTTGCCAGGTTGCGTAAAGCGGTTTCTTGAATATCTATGACTTTGACGTGTAAACCGGCTTGGCGGCACCGCTCGCTGAACGCCGAAACGACCTCACTGGTGCACGCCACTGCTTCCATCATTTGCGGGGTGTTGGGCCGATTGGATTGAGGTAATCGGTAATAATCGATAGTGGCTTGATCAACGGAATAATCGAGTAAATCTGCAATCCGCCAGCCGACCGCTTGTTTGAGTTCTTCGGGGTTAACCGCCGGAGCTTCGATGCTAATCGAGCGGTAATGTTCAGGTGCCAGCAAGATGTGGCAATCGTATTCTTCTAGATTGTGATTTTTAACCAGTGAGCCCAGTTGCGTGACTAATTGCGCTTCGTTGGCCGGGACGAATTCGGCGTGTAACAAACGCGGTCGTTCATGTTCGGCGTAACGGGTAATGGCGATGGTGAAGCCGCTTGCGACGAAGCTGATTGCCACGATGCCGGGCGAGTTGCTGGGTTTTCGCAGTAATTTTTGCAGTAATCGCACTATGAGCGGTTTCCGTTAGAAAATGCTGATTGGTTTTCAACAAAAGCGGCTTAGACGCAATGCCTAAACACTTTATTCAGGTTTTGAACGGTTTAGAGTATAGCGTGAATCTTTTACCTGAGGTGTATACGAAATGGAGCAATGTGGATTTAGCGGGTTTTTGATGCGTTCCGGGGCTCAAGCCCCAAGGTCTGTAGCGCCTGTCTGACTCCGTGTTGAATCGTTTGCATGACTAGCCCAAGCTTTGCAGCTGTCAGTTTAGGCCCTGTTGGTATAGCCACGGTTTGAGATAGATCAACACCAGCCCCATTGCGCCGCTGCAGGCAATGACGGGAATAACGCCGGCTTTGTAGCGAAACAAAGCCAGCAGGGCAGTCACACTTATCAGTACTGCAAAACCGTCCCAGGCGTCGGCAAAGCCTTTGGGCCAGAACACGTGATAAGCAAAAAATGCCGCCAGATTAAGAATCACGCCTACCACCGCTGCGGTAATGCTGGTCAATGGCGCCGTGAATTTCAAATTATTGTGCGTCGACTCCACCAGTGGTCCGCCGGCCAAAATCAATAGAAAGCTGGGCAGGAAAGTGAAATAAGTCACCACTGTCGCTGCCACTGCGCCAGCCAGAAACAGATGTTCGTTGCCGAATAGCGCCTGACTCCAGCCAGCTACGAAGCCGACGAAGGTGACGACCATGATCAGCGGGCCGGGTGTGGTTTCGCCCAAGGCCAGACCATCAATCATTTGCGTTGGCGTTAGCCAGTGGTAGTGATCGACCGTGCCTTGGTAGACATAAGGCAATACCGCATAGGCGCCACCGAAGGTGAGCAGGGCAGCTTTGCTAAAAAACCAGCCCATCTGCGTTAATGCAGCGTCCCAGCCGTATTGGGTGCAGAGCCAACCGAGCGTACCGCTCCATAATGCCAGGCCGATGATACTCAGCTTGACTAGCTTTCCAGGGTTGAAGCGGGCATGTTCCGGGGTGGGTGTGTCATCATCTATCAACGCCGGGCCGAAATGTTTGGCGGATTTGCCGTGCCCGCCGCCCAAATTGAAATAGTTGGGCGCTAGCTTGCCGCCAATCGCCCCCAGTAAACCGGCGACCAATACGATGAGAGGAAACGGGACGCGCAAAGCGAAAATAGCCAGAAACGCCAAAGCCGCGATTGCCCATAGCCAGGCATTATTCAAGGCCCGGGCACCGATCCGATACGCGGCAAATACAACAATCGCCGTCACGGCGGGTTTGATGCCATACAGCGCGCCGGCTACCGCCGGTAAATGCCCGTAAGCCATATAAATCCAACTCAAACCGATCAAAATGACTAATGAGGGCAAGACAAACAAACCGCCGGCGATAACACCGCCCCAACTGCTATGCATCAACCAGCCGATATAAGTGGCCAGTTGCTGCGCTTCCGGGCCGGGTAGCAGCATGCAGTAATTTAAGGCATGCAGGTAACGGCGCTCGGATATCCAACGCTTATTTTCCACCAGGTCCTGATGCATGAGGGCAATCTGCCCGGCAGGACCGCCAAAACTGATGAAGCCCAACTTCAACCAATACCAAAACGCTTGTTTCAAGCTCACGGTTGGGGGTGGGGTGCTGCCTGCCTGCGTGTCGTTCATGCGTCTGTTTGTCAAAGGGTTTGGAAATAGTTACCGACTTTCGCTATGGAAGCAATGCCGATTTCCAATGAAGTCGCGCGGTGGAGGGTTTTTCTATGCGGTTTGGCATTAATTATGCTCGAAAATATCTAAGAATTGTTCGTCAACTAATTGACATTAAAAAGAAAAATATGTGAAAACCAGCGTTTTAAAACTCGCCATTGAGCAGTTATCGGGCTATTATTAATAGCATGTCCGGGGCTGTAATTGAGGCCTGGTTTGTTGCGACGAGTTAAAAATATCTTAAGCGATGGATGCTTATGATAAGGACCTGATTTGCTATAGCTGATTGTTAATCCTGACGGTAATTTGGTTACTGTCGGCAAATAGCCTAGACCGAGCCGGTAGAGCAAGCTGCTGTTGAACAAACGCTTGAATATCTGGCTCATTACGCCAACTTTGGAACAGGAGGAAATCATGAGAGCCCATGATTTTTCGTTTCTAAAGCATTCCAAACTCATTTCTGTTGTCATCAGCGGCATGCTCACTATATGTGCGCTAAATGTCGTGGCCGACGAGCCGCCGCTCGACAGCTTCGATAGTCCCGCCGCATTAATTTTGACGCCATCCGATCAATCTCTGACAGCCGATGCGACGACTAGCTCGAATCTGTTGTTAAGTGATTCGGCGCGAGGCACGGCAAATTTGCAAGCAAGCGAAAAGCGAAAAAGCCGACCAGTGAATCTGGGGTGCGGTGTGGATGTCAATCAATTCGCCAGTGAAGACAGTTCGCTGTCCGGACGCCTGGTTGGGGCATGTGATTTAAAGCTTCGCTACTGAGTTGGTTGTTGGGTTGGACTAGTCAGATCAGGGGCTCTGCTTTACACGGGGAGATCCGCCGCGTTTATGCCTGGAGTCATTGGAATCTTAGCCGACCAGATGTTGGATTTGCTGACTGCTTATCGCGACGGAATTTAACTTGCGAATTTGTGGCTCGATGCCGTCGAAATTGCCGCGAAGTTCCATCAGGCGCAACTCGGCTTCAATATCTGCGACCTCCAGCAGGTTTTTTAGCATGCGATCCTGCATGTCTCGCAAGCCGCGCTGCCGACCAAAGTAACCTTCCAGGCACTCGCCCACCAACATGAATGCCGCAGTAAACACCGTTAACACCGCAAATCCCAGCACCAACTTCGGGATACCCTGAGTTAGGGCCGCGATCAATGCCCCGGCGGATAAAGTGGCGACGGTGCTGCCGATAAGACGCAAGCGCACCGAGCCGCGCAGGCGCGTGCTCAGCAAATTATAAATACTTAGACACTCCTGTTTGACCAGGCCCTTGGTGCTCATGGCCAAATCCACTAGCAACTGGGATTGCGACGTACTGTCTTGCCCCAGTAACTTGCCGGGCCTGAGGGTTTCCGTGTAACCGGGATGCTTCGCGCAAATTTGATCTAGGAGTTCCGGTCTTAATCTGCTCAGCAGATTCACCAGCGCCTGGATATCAAGAGCGATCGAGTCAAGCATGTCTATCTCCGCCGGGGCGTGTGAATGGGCAACAGTTCAATAATAACCGGGCTTGGCTATTGAGGGCACTGATTTTTCGGCATTAGACAAGTTTAGGAGACTTGCAGGAAAAGCCAAAGACAGCAGCCTAGCCAGCAATCGGCTTGATGATGAATGATTAACTGGCCTAACACATGCTGATTAAGCCACGCTTTGTTCAATGTGTGTCGCAGCTAAAAAACGATTTCCCGATTCGCAAACTAGTTTAGATAAATGCCGCACGCAGGGGTAAAGATGCCACCCCGGCATACCTTCTGGGGGCGCAAGTGGAGCGCCAAATCATGATAAGTGCTTTCAAGCTTGTCTGCATGGCTGTGACCAACCGCTCTTTTATTTCGGCAAGTCTTTGGAAAGCTAGGGCTTTGAGTGCCTAACGGCACTCGAACTGCTTTGGCCAATCCCGGTAATTGAATACCTGGCCTTCCCGGCGGACAGTTTCTACTGCCGCTAAATCTAGCTCGGCGTAGACCCATTGCACCCGATTGTAGTCGCCAATTGTCAGGATACCGTTGTTTGGGAATCCTCTGTCGACCGGCGTATAAATTGCCGCTGCGCCGCAGTTGATGTCTACTGCTTCGGACCACTCGGCGTTTCCCACTAGCGACGCCTGCACCACATAGCACTGATTTTCTAAGGCGCGGGCCTGACAGCCGATGCGCACTCGGTAATAACCGGCTTCCGTGTCAGTGCAACTGGGCACCAGAATCAAAGTGGCGCCCCGTTCCGCTTGCTGGCGGGCGTAGTGCGGGAACTCGCTGTCATAGCAAATATTGATGGCGACTTTGCCGAACACGGTATCGAACAGTTTAATGTCTAGGCCGCGTGAAATATGCCATTGCTCGTTTTCGAAACGAGTCATTGTCAGTTTTTCCTGAAAATCTACGTCCCCTTGCGGCGTGAAGAAATAGGCGTGATTGCGGAATTCGCCGCTGAGGTGTTTGACCGGAAAAGTCCCGGCTTGGATATAAACCCGGTATTCGGCAGACAGGGTTTGGAACAACCGTAAGTAATCGGCTAGCAAGGTTTGCAAGGCATCCAACTGGCCGTTTAATGAGGAATAAACGGCCTTCGGAAACAAAGAAGCGAGTTCCATGCAAGCATATTCCGGAAACAACAGAATGTCAGCGTTGTTGTCGGCCGCTTCTTTGACCCAGCGGCGGGTCTTGCTTTCAAAGTTTTCCCAGGTTTCCAGGAAGCTAATGTCGTATTGGGCACTGGCTATTTTAGGCACGGTCTTCTCTCAACCAAAAAGTCATGGGTTTTGCGGTTTCGGTTACGTCGTCGAGGTCTTTCCAGGAATACGTGGTCTTTAATTCCGGATGCTTGAAATAGCCGCGTTTGTTCCAGAACGCATCCAGCGGTACGTAATCTGCAGACCGGCGCGGATGATCTATCGGTCGCTCGACGCAGCAAAAGGTGATGTGTTTGAAACCACCCAAATCCGCTGCATGCGCTTCGCGCTGTTCAAAGAAACGCACGCCTATGCCTAGGCCGCGATAGGCTTTGTTCAGGACAGATTCGCCGCAATAGAACACCTCGTCAGGGTTATAGCCGTGCTCGACAAACGGCTGTTTAACCTCGTCCGTTTCGTATTTGAGCGGGATAGCGGTCGAAGCGCCGATAATTGCTTCGCCGTCGAAAGCCAACACAATCACACTTTCCGGGCAGTTAATATAGGTTTGTAGGTATTTTTTTTCGTATTCGTAATCGCCATCGTAGAGATACGGGAAGTCGCGGAACACTTCGATGCGTAGTCGCGCCAGTTCCGGAATATATTGAATCAAGGCTTCGCCGCTGAGGCGCTGAATGCGGATGTCTTTGCTCATGCTGGTTTGCGGTTGAATTAAAACAAAATGTTGGCTGCCGTAGATTAGGGCGTTAATCGCCTATTGTATTGCAGGCCATGGCGGATTGCCTATGATGAAGGTGTAAGAATCCTATAGCGATTTTCCGGACATCCAATCGAAACCCGGCGCGATGTGCTAGAAAAACTGTCTGCCAATGGATGAGATGCGGGAGCGAATATTGAATTTTAGGTCGATGGATTTCTGCAGTTCAAGGCGGCGAAAAATACCGATTCTCCCCGCTAGGCCGCTTTAACAAACGAAAAATCGTTGTTTACGGCGCCGATGACCGCGTTTAAACACCGATTTGGCAAAAACGCTTGGTTGAGATTGTCATGTCATCCCCGGCTTGTTTTCTGGTCAGGGCAGCCCCATACCGTTTATAATCACGGACTTTGGTTCACTCTCACTCTGGAAATATCATGCTGGGTAAGCTGGTTAAATTGGTAGTTGGCAGCCGTAACGACAGGCTGGTCAAGAAGAAACGCAAGCTAGTCAAGAAAGTAAATGTTCTGGCCGCCGAATACGAAAAATTATCCGATGCGGCGTTACAAGCCAAAACACAGGAATTTCGTGAGCGCCTCGCCCAAGGTGAAAATCTAGACAATTTACTTCCAGAAGCCTTCGCCGCCGTGCGAGAAGCGTCCACCCGCGTATTTGGCATGCGGCATTTCGACGTGCAGTTGATAGGCGGTATGGTCTTGCACAGCGGCAAAATTGCCGAGATGAAAACCGGTGAGGGCAAAACCCTGATGGCCACTCTGGCTGCCTATTTGAACGCCTTGCCAGGTAAAGGTGTGCATGTGGTTACGGTCAACGACTATCTGGCTCGCCGAGATGCGGAATGGATGGGCAAACTATACAGCTTTCTGGGCTTGAGCACTGGCGTGATTGTCAGCGATCTCAACCACGAGCAACGCCAGCTTGCTTATGCAGCCGATATTACCTATGGCACCAACAACGAATTTGGTTTCGATTACCTGCGTGACAACATGGCCTTCAGTCTGGAGCAAAAAGTCCAGCGCGATCTGAATTTTGCCATCGTCGACGAGGTTGACTCGATTTTGATCGACGAAGCCAGAACGCCGTTAATCATCTCCGGTCAGGCGGAAGGCAGTACCGATATTTACCTGAAGACCAATCAAATCATTCCTTACCTGACCAAGCAGGAAAAAGCCGATGATCCGGAAAATCAGGATCAGATGCCTGGCGATTATGCTGTGGACGAAAAATCCCGGCAGATCCATTTGACCGAAGCCGGTTACGAACGTGTGGAGCGCTTGTTGGCGGAGCATGGCTTGATAGCCGACGGTTCAACATTGTACGAAGCCGCCAACATCCGCTTAATGCATTATCTGAACGCGTCTTTGCGGGCTCACGTGCTGTTCCAAAAAGATGTGGACTACGTGGTAAAGGACGGCCAAGTGATCATCGTTGACGAGTTTACCGGTCGGATGATGAGCGGTCGGCGCTGGTCAGAAGGTTTGCACCAAGCGATGGAAGCCAAGGAAAACGTGACCATTCAGAACGAAAACCAAACGCTGGCGTCCATAACCTTCCAGAATTATTTCCGTCTGTATAACAAGTTGTCAGGTATGACCGGTACCGCCGATACCGAAGCGTTCGAGTTGAACAAGATCTATGGCTTGGAAGTCGTCGTCATCCCCACCCACAGACCGATGATTCGCAAAGACAAGGGTGATTTGGTTTACCTGTCGGCGCGGGAAAAATACACTGCTGTGATTGAGGACATTAAGGATTGCGCGGAACGCGGTCAGCCGGTCTTGGTCGGTACGACTTCGATCGAGAATTCCGAGTTAATCTCGGGCATGTTGCAAAAGCAAAATATCCGCCACGAAGTCTTAAACGCTAAGCAGCACGAACGCGAAGCGCACATCATTGAGAATGCCGGTATGCCCGGCGCGGTGACAATCGCTACCAATATGGCCGGTCGCGGTACCGACATCGTGCTGGGCGGTAATTTGAATGCTGAACTGGCCGCCTTGGGCCCGGATGCCAGCGAAGCCGATAAAGAACGCGTACGCAGTGCTTGGCAGGAGAGGCACGAAAAAGTCTTGGCGAGCGGCGGTTTACATGTGATAGGGTCTGAACGGCATGAGTCTCGGAGGATCGACAATCAGCTGCGCGGTCGCTCTGGTCGGCAGGGCGATCCCGGATCGACTCGCTTTTATCTGTCACTTGAAGACGACTTAATGCGGATTTTTGCGTCTGAGCGAGTGGCTAGCTTGATGCAAAAACTGGGGATGGAAGAAGGTGAAGCCATCGAGCATCCGTGGGTGACCCGTTCCATCGAAAGTGCCCAACGTAAAGTCGAGAATCGTAACTTCGATATTCGGAAAGAAATTCTCGCTTACGATGACGTGGCAAACGATCAACGTAAGGTTATCTACTCACAACGCAACGAACTAATGGCCGCAGAGGACATCAACGATATTGTCAATGCGATTCGCGCTGACGTGTTGAATGATGTGATAACCGAATATATCCCGCCGAAAACCATGGAAGAACAATGGGATGTGCGGGGCTTGGAAAGCCATTTGCAACAAGAGTTTAATCTGCAAATGCCGCTGGTGGAGATGCTGGAAAACGACCGTACGCTTAACGAGCCGAAATTGCGACAATTAATTATCGATAAAGCTGAGCAAGAAAGTCGTGCCCGCGAGGAGGCTGTGGGTGCCCAAGTGCTGCGTCATTTCGAGAAATCGGTGATGTTGCAAGTGCTGGATAATAGCTGGAAAGAGCATTTAGCGGCGATGGACCAACTGCGCCAAGGCATCCATTTCAGAGGCTATGCACAGAAAGATCCCAAACAGGAATATAAACGCGAGTCGTTCCAAATGTTCACCAGCCTGTTGACTCATATCAAACAGGAAGTGGTTGGTATACTTGCCAAGGTGCAAGTGTCGCGCGAAGAAGATGTGCAAGCCATAGACGAACAGCGTCAGGCACCGCTGGAAATGCATTACGAGCACGCAGAGGCGCATTCGATTTTCGACGCTGAACCGGCGGCACAACCAGTCCCATCGGATTCGGGAACTGCGGAACAACCTTTTGTTAGACTTGGCAATAAAGTTGGCCGTAACGACCCTTGCCCCTGCGGGTCAGGTAAAAAGTACAAGCAATGCCACGGCAAATTAAACTAAAGTGAGACCGCGATGCCTTATACGAGGTGTCGCGGGTGCCCGATAAACCGATTTAGAGGGCCTTTCTGCATCGCTGTTAGCCTTGCAAACCAGAGCGGCCCAGAGCTTTTAATTTTCACTGTCTTTAAGGGTAAGCACTATGCCGCATAGAGTCTTTCATAAAAGTAACCCAGCCGCCGATATTACCAAGCTCCCCAAGTTGGGCATGGAAAAAAAGCATTTCATAGCCGATTTCAAGCATTATTACAGTCATCGGCTCGGGCGCGATCAAAATTGTCGTTCTCCCCATTACGCCTACGAAGCCTTATCACTGGCGATCAGCGACCGTTTAGTGGAGCGATGGAAGAAAACCTATAACGTCTATCGCGACTCCGATTGTAAAAAGGCCTTTTACCTGTCGATGGAGTTTCTAATGGGGCGTTCGCTGAGTAACGCCATGTTGAATCTCGGGGTTGACGATAATGTTACGCGGGCTTTGTATGACATGGGTTTGGAAGTGGAAGAACTCATCGAAAGCGAACCTGATGCCGGTTTGGGTAACGGCGGTCTGGGACGTTTGGCGGCGTGCTTCATCGACAGCTGCGCTACCTTGCAATTGCCGGTTACCGGCTACGGTTTGCGTTACGAATACGGTATGTTTTCTCAACAAATCGTCAATGGCGAACAGGTCGAAAAACCGGATCATTGGTTACGGATGGGCAACGTCTGGGAAATCGAACGCCCGGAATATATGCACCGCATCAAATTTGGCGGTCACACGCAAACGCATATCGACGAAAAAGGCAACAAGCGCACGAGTTGGCTCGACACCCATGATGTGATTGCCATGCCTTACGACACGCCAGTACCAGGGTATAAAAACGGCACGGTCAACACCTTGCGTTTGTGGAAAGCCATCGCCACAGAAGAATTCAATTTACAAGAATTCAACGCCGGCGATTACGCCGAAGCGGTGGCCGAAAAAAACACCGCCGAAAACATTACGATGGTGTTGTATCCCAACGATGCCAACGAAAACGGCAAAGCCTTGCGTCTGCAGCAACAATATCTGCTGGCGTCGGCGAGTTTGCAGGACGTTATCGCCAATTGGGTGGGCCGTCATGGGAATAATTTCAGTAAATTTGCCGACAAAAACTGCTTTCAGCTGAACGATACTCATCCCAGTATCGCGGTTGCCGAATTGATGCGCTTGCTGATGGATATTCACGGTTTACCTTGGAAAGAAGCCTGGCAGATCACGCGGCAAACGATGGCCTATACCAACCATACCTTGCTACCCGAGGCCTTGGAAAAATGGTCTGTTAATCTGATGCAACACCTGCTGCCGCGATTGATGGAAATCATCTTCGAGATTAACGCGCATTTCATGGCGGAAGTGTCGGCGCGTTGGCCTGGCGACAATCCGCGTATGGCGCGAATGTCGATTATCGAAGAAGGCCATCAAAAGCAGGTGCGGATGGCCTTTTTGGCTATCGTCGGCAGTTTTTCGGTAAACGGTGTCGCCGAATTGCATTCCAAACTATTGCAGGAAGGGTTATTTAAAGACTTTTACGAGCTTTGGCCGCAGAAGTTTAATAACAAAACCAATGGTGTGACGCCGAGACGTTGGTTGGCCGGTTGTAATCCGGAGCTTGCCGCCTTAATTTCAGCGACTATCGGCGATGCTTGGATTACCGACCTGTCTCAGCTCTCTAAATTGGCGCCTTATGCCGAAGATCCTGCCTTTAGGCAGAAGTGGTACAACTTAAATCGCGCCAGTAAGCAACGCTTGGTCGATTATAAAAAAGAAGAGCACGATATAGAAATCAACGTCGAGGCCTTGTTCGATGTGCAGGTCAAACGTATCCACGAATACAAACGGCAGATTTTGAATGTACTGCATGTAATCCATCTTTACGACCGAATTAAACGCGGCGATACGCAAAACTGGGTTGATCGTTGCGTGTTGATCGGCGGTAAGGCGGCGCCGGGTTATGTGATGGCGAAAAAAATTATTAAGTTGATCAACAACGTCGGTAACGTGATTAATGCCGACCCCGATGTCGGCGAAAAACTTAGATTGGTATTCATGCCTAATTATTGCGTATCGGCGATGGAGAAAATCTGTCCGGGCGCTGATCTGTCGGAACAAATTTCTACGGCGGGCAAGGAAGCGTCGGGCACCGGCAACATGAAGTTCATGATGAACGGCGCACTGACCATTGGCACCCTGGATGGCGCCAACATCGAGATTCGGGAAGAGGTTGGTGCCGATAATTTTTTCCTGTTCGGACTAACAGAAACCGAAGTCGAGGCGCTGCGACCGCATTATGACCCGAACTGGTTCATCAATCAGGATACCGATTTGCAAGGTGTCATGCGCTTGTTGGAATGCGGTCATTTCAATCAATTCGAGCCGGGCATTTTCGACGATATTATCGCTTCGATTAAAAGTCCGCATGATCCTTGGATGACTATTGCCGATTTTCGGAGTTATCTGGAAGCCCAGAAGCGAGTCGAGCAAACCTGGCGAGACCAGGATCGCTGGACAAAAATGAGCATTCTCAACACGGCAGCAAGCGGCAAGTTTTCCACTGATCGGACCATAGGCGAATATAACCGCGAGATTTGGAAATTGTCGCCGGTGGACGTGGAAAAATACTGAAGCGATGATTGATATTGTCTTGTTCGAGCCGGAAATACCGGCCAATACCGGCAATATAATTCGGCTATGTGCAAATACCGGTGCGCATTTGCATTTAATCCAGCCTTTGGGGTTTGATTTGGACGATAAACGTCTACGTCGCGCCGGGCTGGATTATCATGAATGGGTGAATATCCGCCAGTATGCGTCTTTGCATGATTACGTCGAAAAAGTCCAGCCCAAGCGCTTATTTGCCTTAACTACCAAAGGTCACACCGGCTATACCGACGTAAGTTATACAGCGGGAGATGCCTTGTTATTCGGTCCGGAAACGCGCGGCTTGCCAGCCACGTTTCTCAATCAACATCCGACTGCATTGCAACTGTATCTGCCGATGCGCAAAGAAAGTCGCAGTCTTAATCTGTCCAACACTGTCGCGATAGTACTTTACGAAGCCTGGAAACAACTCGGCTTTCAGGATGCCCTGCGCTGACCCACATAAAGGCAAAAACTGGTTTCAGCGTCCGCAGCAGCGTTTAAATTTCTTGCCGCTACCGCAGGCGCACGGCGCATTCTTCCCGGTATCCGTGCTTATAGAGACTCTGCCGGCTGCTTTGATGATGCCGTCCAGATACAGCCAGCGAGAATCAGATTTAAGGAAGCGACTGATTTCGTGCATGAAATAGTCTTCGCCGTCTTGTTGGTAGAAGGCCTTAAACTCGACAATGCCCTTGTTATCGTGCGCGGTGCCTTTTTTAGTGTTGACTATCGTCAGCGTTTGCCATTGCGCTGTTTCCTTGGAAAAATCGATAGTCGCCGGTCGTTTGCCAGTATCCCAGGTATTTAACAAGTAACTGACGTCGCGGCGGGCGTAGGCACTAAAGCGCGAACGCATCAAAGCTTCTGCGGTTAGCGGGTAGTGCTTGCCGCTGTGATAGCGCCCGCAGCATTCCAGGTAATTTAGGCTGGAGCCGCATATACACGTTTCCAGGTTATCGGTGATTGTTGTCATAGCAGGTGATTTTACCGAACTAGATAAGCCAAATGCCAATCTTCGCCTTTCTGATGCGGGATGCCAGTTTCCCGGCGGGTACGAAGCGGGTTTTTTGGGCTAGGCGGATCGGATTATTCGTGAGGTAACGGTTTGACGTTTTACGCTGCGCGCATCACTAGGAGGTTGCATTGAAACTCGCATTAAACACGCAAATGTTTATCGGCGCCGTATTCGGCGTCATGTTGGGAATCGGATTCGCCAAAATGGGGCCGGCGGCTGCCGTTACCAGACAAGGTATCTATTTCTGCGGTCTCTTGAGCAGTTTATTCATCGATTTGTTGAAAATGGTGTTAGTGCCACTGGTGTTTACCTCTATCGCGGTTGGGGTTGCCAATTTGCGCATGCATGGCCAGTTGCATCGCGTTTGGCTGTCTACGCTGGGATTTTTTGTTGTTTCGATGGCTTTGGCTGTGACGCTGGGATTGGTTGCCGCGAATCTTTTCGAACCGGGAAAAGGTTTGAATCTGGATTTGTTCAACAATGCCACTCCTAGCTTTGCCGCAAAGCAGATGAGCTTTGACCAATTCATAGCCAGTTTTCTGCATGGATTGTTCGTTAACCCGTTTGCGGCCCTGGCGCAGGGCAATATACTCGCTATCGTGATGTTTGCGTTGTTACTGGGTATTGCCTTGGTGGTGGGTGGCGACCGTTACCGCAATATCTTGCTCCTGTTGCAGGAAAGTTTGGAGTTGATGTTGCGCTTGGTTGGCTGGATCATGCGGTTGGCACCATTCGGCATCATGGCATTGCTGGCGCAGTTGTTGGCGACACAAAATCTGGCTTTGTTGAGCAGTTTGGCTGAATTTGTCGCTGTGGTCATAGGGACGACCTTGTTCCACGGCTTAGTAATCCTACCGCTGTTGTTAGGTTTGGTCGCCAAAGTTTCGCCACTGAAGTTTTTCCTCGGTTCAAGAGAAGCCTTAATCACTGCCTTTGCCACCAGTTCCAGTTCGGCGACATTGCCGGTAACTTTGCGTTGTGTTGAACAGCATTTGCACGTCAAACCGGGCATTGCCGGCTTTGTGGTGCCGTTGGGCGCTACGGTGAATATGGATGGTACCGCGCTCTACGAAGCCTCTGCCGCGTTGTTCGTTGCTAATTTAGCCGGGATTGAACTGGGTTTGGCTGAACAATTGATCGTATTTTTTACCACGATGATCGCCGCTATCGGCGCACCGGGTATTCCTAGCGCAGGCATGGTCACTATGATGATGGTATTGCAATCAGTAGGTTTACCCACCGAAGCCCTGGCAATATTGCTGCCCATTGACCGCATATTGGATACTGTGCGGACCATGGTCAACGTCGAAGGCGATATGGTGGGTAGTTTGGTGGTACAGCGCTTGGCTGAAAGCTAATTGTTGTATGATCTGTTTGGCTCGTTCATACATGAATGACCCGATTGCGCCCGCTTTCCTTAGCTTTATACAAGGCGTTATCGGCCCGCACGATAAGGCTCTCCGGGTTGTCTCCAGGCAGTAATTTGGCGACGCCTATCGACAAGGTTATTTTGCCAAGCGACTGGTTATCGTTTTTGCGTTGTAAGCGACTAGCTTCCATGGCATTGCGAATATTTTCGGAGATTTCTATAGCCTTTTCGTGAGTGGTATTCGGCATGATAATCGCCAGTTCTTCGCCGCCATAACGCGCCACGTGGTGATGGTCTTCAGCGTGTTTCTTCATCAAGGACGCTACATATTTGATGACATTATCACCTACAGTATGGCCGTAAGTGTCGTTGACACGTTTGAAATGATCTATGTCTAGCATGGATAGACACGCGGTATCAGGTGCAGATTGTTCGATGATTTCGGCCAAGGTCATGTCGAACGCACGCCGATTCAATAAACCCGTTAAACCGTCGGTAGTAGCGATTTGCCTGGCTTGAGCCAGCTCTGTGCGCAACTGCTCCATTTCACTGTTAGCGTCGGTCAGCTTGGTTTGCATGGCCTGACTGGTTATTGCCAGCGATTTGGTTTCCTGAATGATTTCCTGCAAGATGGTTTTTAAGCCGTCGGAAGCGGAGAAATTCTCCAAAATGACCGATTTTTTCTGAAAGCTGTCGTTCGTTTGTTCAGCCTTATTGTAGGTTTCGTTGATCGCGCTGGTGGCTTGTTCGATAACCTTGTGCAGTTGCCGGTTGATTTGCTCGAAAGATTCCAAAGAAGCATTGCAAATATGTGATTTGTAAAGCTCCAGGCTATTGTCGGAGTCGAAGGCCTTGTTTTCTTCCAGCAAGGCATCTACGGCTTTGTTCAAGTTCGGGTTGCCGCCGGCCACATAGTCGTACCAAATCGCGTAATTAATAGGATTGGCTGCAACATTGTGCCGGACCAATAGCGGCAGAATCTGTTTGAGATGACCAGCGTTTATGCTTGGGGAAAAGTCGTAAATCGGTATATAAGAGGTGTCTTTACTCATCTGGGTTTTATCGATAAACGTATAAAAGGTTTAAGTATGGCGCGTACTCGGGTTTTTAGCCCTATCACCGTTTTTTCGCTTTCGCTAAATCAATCGACTGGATTTCCGTATATGCCGGGATGGCGATATTTTTAAAGGGCCGGTTTTTCCAACTTGTCAGAAAAACTTGGACAGGCTCTGCCGAACTTGGCATGAAACGGAGCCGTTTATCCGGCTTTTATCTGATAACGATGGGTCTCCTTGTCGGAACACACCATTCCGCTATCGAGACTTTCATGTCGAGTAGTCATTTGCCTACATAAAAGTAACTTAAAACCGGGATTTTTCAACCGGGCTGAAAAATTAGCTATCGCAGATGGCTGTTGCGCTGTCTGTAAAACGGAAGACCTCAAGGGTTAATGGACCCGAGTTTTCAAGCGTAAGCTCGGGTTGAAATCGGTTTGTTTGCAGTGGTCGAGTATCCTTGCGGTCAACAGAATGGTGGTTTAGGCTGGAAAACTCAGGCGAGGGGCAAGGAATGTGCGGCAAATTTGGCGTTAACTCAGCGCCACTGAGAGGGGCCTGTCGTAAGGTGCTGTTCAAAGCTAGGCTTGATCTGATCTCAGAGCATATTTACTAATAATGGGGAGGGGATGTTTGATCTGGGTTACAAAAAAGGTTTAGTAAAGTGGACCCCGAAATCCG